>JAEEGL016611255.1_pt1 | contig 12944 bp, 13 predicted proteins | sample 9134231 | NCBI WGS metagenome assembly JAEEGL01 (sample SAMN16246548, study PRJNA631951) | gut metagenome | biome: gut microbiome; feature: rumen; material: fiber-attached | host: Bos | place: Iran: Karaj | collected 2018-10 | reverse complement strand
ATTTTAGTAATAGATAAAATAGATGAGATAAAGTTAAAAGAACAACTGAAATTTATAGATATACTTAAATATCATCAGGTATCAACTTATAGTTTACCAAAGGACTCTAGAATAATAGTTACAGCGAGTCAGGTAAATAAAAATACTGTATGTGAAGAGATATTTTCACTAGTGGCTAAGATATAATTATTTTGTTTTGAGAAAAATGGATAGAATTTGAAGATTCTATCTTTTTAAATATGCAAAAAATGTTTGACAAAATAATATGTTTGTGTTATTATAGTGAACGATTTTCGTGAAGGGGGAATTATATATGTACGAAGAGAACACTAGATTTAGTTGGACAGGCTTATTTATTAAAATAATAATCGTCATTATATTTATTTTATTTACGGTATGGTTATTATCTTTATCAACGAAGAATATTACTAAAGGTATGTCTGATTCACTAAATGTACTTACAGACAACATTTTCTCACAAAACGTTGATAAGATGAAGGATGTAGGTAAGAGTTATTTTACAACTGAGCGTTTACCTAAAAAGGTTGGAGAAACAAAAACCTTATCACTTGCAAAAATGTACGATGAAAATTTGATATTAGAACTTAAAGACAAAAACGGTAACGCATGTTCTGCGAAAAACTCATACGTTTCTGTTGAAAAGTTAGAAACTGAATATCAAATGAAAGTATATCTAGAGTGTGGAGATGAAAGTGACTATGTAAGAGTAATTATGGGTTGCTACAATTACTGCTCTACTGATATATGCGAAAAGAAAGAATCTGAGGATGCTCAAAAACTTGAATATGAATACAGTAGAACTAGTGGTGGTTCTTGGACTAACTGGGGAGCATGGAGTGAATGGTCAAAAACAAGTGTAACAAAAACTAACTCACGTGACGTAGAAACAAAAGTAGTTAAAGAAAATTATACTTATGATAAGACTATTACCGATACTAAATATATCGGATTAGCAAAATGCCCTAGTATGGATGGATACGATCTTGTATCTAACAAGAATGGGGTATGTACTTATAACAAAACAGTTGCTGAAACAACTGATCCAAGTAGATGCCCAAGCACATACAATGGCTATAATTTAGTAAGTCAAGATGGCTTTACTTGTCATTATAGTAAAGGGGCAGATGTCTATACTGAACCAAATAAGTGTGCAAGTACATACAATGGTTATAATTTAGTAAGACAAGATGGTTTTACTTGTTACTATAGTAAAGATGCATCTTCAACTACTGAACCAAATAAATGTGCAAGTACATACAATGATTATATTTTAGTAAGTCAAGATGGCTTTACTTGTAATTATAGTAAGGATACATCAACATATGCTGATCCAAATAAATGTGCAAGCACTTATGGTGATTATCAATTAACAAGTCAAAATGGTTTTACTTGTAATTATAGTAAAGATGCGACAGTTACAGTTGCTGCAGATTGTAAGACAAGTGGCGGTGAAGCAATATATGAAAATCAATGTTACCAAGTTATAGTTGGTACAAATACAACTACGGTATGTGATAGTTATTGTCGTCAAGTTGTTCAAAATGTTTATGAAACAAGATGTAATAAAGTTGTTGTTGGACATACACCAACAACTAGAACTTGTACTTGTCCAAGTGGATATACAAGGTCTGGTGAAACTTGTAAGAAGTCTGGAACAGCTACAACTACAACAACAGTCGGATGTCCAAGCGGATATAATAAATCAGGTAATCAATGTGTAAAACCTGGAACAGCTACAACTACAACAACAGTTGGATGTCCAAGTGGATATAATAAATCAGGTAATCAATGTGTAAAACCTGGAACAGCAACAACAACAACTACTGTCGGATGTCCAAGCGGATATTCAAAATCAGGTAATCAATGTGTTAAACAGGGAACTGCTACAACAACTACTACTGTAGGATGCCCAAGCGGTTATGAAAAACGTGGTAATTTCTGTGTTAAGGAAGTTACTAGTGTAAAAACAGCAAATAATACTTGTGCAACTGGTGAAAGAAAAGAAAATGATAAGTGTTATAAAGATACAACTAGAATTGAAACTGTAACTGGTACAAGAAATGTAACATATTACAGATATAGAACAAGAAGTTATGTCGGTGGCACCATTGATTATAAATGGAGTACATCTAAAAATGATACTAGTCTTATTAATGCCGGTTATAAATTAACTGGTAAGACCAGAACAATAGGGGGTAAATAATAATGAGAGATATTGATACAGGTAGAGATACTGAAGAATTATTAAACGATATAGATATTATGCTTGCTAGTTCCATGAAAAAAAGAGAAGAAAAACGTAGAACTATTGAAGAGGCAGAAAGAATGCTTAAGGATGCTAAAGAACAATCTGAACAAGTTGAAAATGAAAGAGAAATACTTAACGCTGCAAGAAAAATTCTTGTGGAGAACAAAGATTCATTAAATAAAGAAACAAAAGTTATTTATGAAACAAAGAAAAAACCTGTTAAAACTGGTAATAAATATAAAACTGGTTTTATATCTGGAGCACTTGTTGCATTATTAGTTGGTGGTGGCGCTTGGGTATTATGTAAAGAATCAGATAATATCAAAGCTAATTTAAGTGGATTATTTAATAGAAGTGTAACTACTCAAACTAATGGTGATAATGGTATAATTCCTACACCTGTTCCAACACCAGTGCCAACACCAGTGCCAACACCAAGTCCAACACCAGCACCAACACCAGCACCTACACCAGCACCTACACCAGTTCCAACACCAGTTCCAACACCAGCACCAACACCAGCACCAGCACCTACACCAGCACCTACACCAGTTCCAACGGAAGTGCCTACAGCTGATGATTTAAGTGATAGTGAAAAGGTAACTTCATATGAATATAGTTATAGTGGAAATGTTGTTACTATTAAAGGTGAGTTACCTGTAGGTAGCGTATTAAATGATACACCATATGTATATAATTTTGATGGTGGGGAAGCACCAGAAACTGAAGTAGATGTATTCGGAGTATCACCAAAAGTAGTTGAAGCAAATGATGCAAATCTTCCAATGAATTCTGAATATGTAGAGTTAACAACAAAAGCATTTTACAAATTTGCTGCTGAAACTGCTGGATATTTGGAAAGTAAAGGACTTGATATTTCAAGAGAGAACATTATTAAATATGTAATGATGAGAAATCTAGATAAACTACAACAAGATAATTCTGAGTTAATTATTGAAATCGTTAAGGGACAAGAATTTACAGAGGTTATGGGTGATGTATGGAATGTACTTGATCCTATTAGAACATATAACTATTTATGGTTTGATGAATATCATAATACAGATGGATTTATTAGTTCAAGTGTTGGTGTATTTGATGCTGATCAAAGGGCTAAGGCTGAAGAAATCTCAAAACGTACATATGAAATTGCTGAATATTACAAAGATGAAGAAAAATATAATGAGTTATTATATCAATTAATGCGTGATATGAATAATCCAAGTACTTCAATTTATGATCTTGAAGAAGGTGTAAGTTTGGGTGTACAAAATATTGAAATGCATTTCTTACGTACAACATGTGGTACAGATAGATGGATTAATTTAAATAAAACTAATGAGGATTTGATTAAATACTTTATATCATTCAATGAAGATGATGAAACTCATCAAAGAAATTCAAAATCAAATGGTGATCAAACTAATCTATATGGTATGTTAAATGGATGCTATGCATCACATACAAAATAAATAGAAAAAGTCTAGAAATAGACTTTTTTTCTTTTGATTAAAATGATATAATTTTGGTATGAAGAAGTTAGTTTTAATAGGTGGAATAATAATACTTATATTTATAATATGGACAAGTATAGTTATTCATAATGATAATAAGTATATTGATAATATTAAAGATAATATTTATAAGAATACAGAACTAGATGAGATTAATTATATAAATAAGTATGATAATTATTATATTGTTAGAGATAAAAAGTATGTATATGTATTTGATATGAAATATAATGAAATAGTTAAGATAGATAATATACTTGTATATGAAAATAAAAAGAATTATGATATTATATATAAAGATGACATAGTTATGTATAGTCATGAATACTATAAGAAAAATATATTATATTGTGATTATTATGATTTGTATAAATATACCTTGATAAAAACAGTAAGTTTGGGGGAATAATATGAATACTAATTTTATTAATTTAATTAAGGATAGGCCATATGTTATACCTAAGATTTTAATTAGTAATTACCGTAGTATTGGAATAACTGATAGTGAATTGATAATCTTGATGGTAGTTATGTCTTATGGGGATAAAGTGGTATATGATCCGGAAACATTTGCTAGTGATTTGGGAAGAGATAAACATGAGATTATGAAAATTATCAATGAATTAATTGATAAGAATATATTAGAACTGGTTATTGAAAAGAAAAATCAGAAAGCATATGAATATATTTCATTAGATATTCTTTATGATAAATTATATAATATGCTTATTGGTAAGGAAGAAGAATCAGTGGTCGATGAATCAGTATTTTCTGTATTTGAAGGGGAACTTGGACGATTGATGAGTCCAATGGAATATGAAAAAATTAAGGAATGGATTACTAGTGGTAATAGTAATGAATTAATAATTTTAGCTTTAAAAGAAGCTGTTATGAAAGGGGTAAGTAATTTTAATTATATTGATAGTATTTTAAATAATTGGAAGAAAAAAGGAATAAAGAATAAGAGTGATATTGAGAAGGAAAAGGAGCAGTATCGTAATAAGAAAGAAAAAACAGAGGTATTTGATACTGATTGGTTAAATGAATAATTGTGTATTTGAATACTTTGATCAGTTATTTCCAAATCCTAAATGTGAGCTTGATTATAATAAGGATTATGAATTACTAATTGCAGTAATTCTTAGTGCTCAGACTACTGATAAAAGAGTTAATAAGGTAACGGAAGTTTTATTTTCAAAATATCCAACATTGAAGGAACTTAGTTTAGCTAAGATAAGCGATATTGAAGATATCATTAGAGAAATTGGTACTTTTAGGAGAAAAGCAGTGTATGTTCATGAAATTGCAAATAAGCTTGTTAGTGATGGATATGAACAGGTACCTAATAACCGTGAATACATTGAGAGTTTGCCAGGTGTTGGTCATAAGAGTGCTAATGTTTTTTTATCTAATATATATAATGAACCAGCATTAGCTGTCGATACGCATGTAGCAAGAGTTAGTAAAAGATTAGGAATTGCTAAAGAACATGATGATGTTAAAATGATAGAAAAGAAACTAATGAAATTAGTCCCTAAAGATAGATGGATTAGAACTCATCATCAGATGGTTTTATTTGGTAGATATCATTGTTTGGCAATCAAACCAAAGTGTTCGGAATGTAAAATTAGAGATATATGTAAAAATAAAGAAAAAACAGTCTAAGACTGTTTTATTTTTCTTCTGATATAGCTTCCGTAGGACACTGATTAATAGCATCCTTTGTTACTTCCACTAATTCCTCTGGTATGGTATCTAGAACACATGTTGCTAGATTATCTTCATTAAAATCAAAAACACTTCTATCAGTTAGGGCTACGCAGTTACCACAACCGATACATTTACTCTCGTCAACTTTTGCTTTCATAATATACCTTCTTTCTTAGTTAATTATAAGTGTAAACTAGAAAAAAATCAATAAATTTTTATTTTAAATATTAAAAAAGTGTGATATTATGAGATTAGATTAAGAGGGTGATTATATGGCAAGCAGGATGGATAAATATAAAACACTAGATGAAGGACTTACTAGAAGTAATAAAAATAAAGAATTATATAAACAGGTATACAATGCATATGATGAATATGATAATCTAATTGTTCCTTCAAATGCTAAAGAGATAACGTTATCTGATTTAAAAAAAGAGATAGCAGAAGAAGAATATAAAGATAGAGAAGATAAGATTAAAGAAGAAAAACCAGTTAAATATGATGATATAGATAATATAGATATATATGATATCAATAAAATGATTAATAAAGCGGTAACTGATAAAGGTAATTCTGGTGAGGAAAAAGAAACTACTTTATCAAATGGTAGTTATCTAAAAAAACTAAAGATTGATAGTAGAAAAACTAATATTGAACAAGTTAAAGAAATGTATGATGATATTAGAGAAGAAGCTATGGAAGAGGATGAATCTTTACTTAAAACGGCTAATTTATCATTAGAAATATTATCTGATTTAAAGAGCGATAATGATATTACTAAAGTTAGTGCGCCAATTAAGAATGAAGAATTACCTGAAGGAGAAGACACTTTCTATAGTAGTAAATATAAATTTAGTGATAAGGATTTTGAAAAAGAAGAAGCCGAAGAAGAAAAAAATGAAGAAGAAGATGAAGAAGATGATGATGAAGAAATAATTGATGTAAGTGGTGGAAAGTTCTTCTTTAAGATTTTATTATTAATAATAGGCCTTATGTTAATCGTAGGATTAATAATTTATTTGATATTATATTTTGGTAAAGCTTAGTACTATCAACAGATGATGATAGTACTTTTTTTGTAAAAATTCCTGTATAGTTGGTTGAAAGGTAAGAAAAATTATGTTATGATAGCACTAGGACGTGATGGAAATGATGGAAGAAGAATTAAAGAGAATATATGAATATTCGCTCGAAGAGATAATGGGTGAAAGATTTGGAAAATATTCTAAATACATTATTCAAGATAGAGCAATTCCAGATGTACGAGATGGACTTAAGCCTGTTCAGAGAAGAATATTATTCTCAATGTATAAAGAAAAGAATACATATGATAAACCATATAAGAAATCGGCTAGAGCAGTCGGTGATGTTATGGGTAAATATCATCCTCATGGTGATTCTTCAATATATGATGCTATTGTCAGAATGAGTCAAGATTGGAAGATGCGTGAACCATTTGTGGATATGCAGGGTAATAATGGATCAATCGATGGTGACTCTGCCGCTGCTAGTCGTTATACGGAAGCAAGATTATCCAAGATAAGTAATGAGATGCTTCGCGATATTGATAAGGATACGGTAATATTTGCTCCTAATTATGATGATACATTGCTAGAACCAACGGTATTACCAAGTAGATTTCCTAATTTATTAGTTAATGGTACAACAGGTATTTCAGCTGGATATGCGACCAATATTCCACCACACAATTTGGCTGAAGTAATCGATGCTACTATATATCGTATTGATAATCCTAATAGCAGATTAGAGACAATGCTTAATTATGTTAAGGGTCCTGATTTTCCAACGGGCGGAGAGGCTATCGGGATAGATGGTATTAAAGAGGCATATGAAACTGGACGTGGAAAAATATTAATACGTAGTAAACTTAAAGTTGAAAAGAATAAGATTATTATAACGGAGATACCATATGATGTTAATAAGCAATTACTTGTTAAAAAGATTGATGAAATTAGAATTGATAAAAAGATAGATGGTATCGTGGAAGTTAGAGATGAATCGGATAAAGATGGTTTACAGATTACTATTGATTTGAAGAAAGATGCTAATAGTAATAATATTTTAAATTATTTATATAAGAATACTGAGTTACAAATAAGTTATAACTATAATATGATTGCTATTGTCAATCGTAGGCCGATGCAACTTGGTTTATTAGCAATTCTTGATGCATATATTAATCATCAAAAAGAAGTAGTTGAAAGAAGGACTAATTTTGATTTAGCCCATGCTAAAAAGAGATATCATATTGTTGAAGGCTTGATTAAGGCTATTTCTATTTTAGATGAGGTTATTAAGACAATTAGAGGCAGTAAAAATAAGGCTGATGCAATAGTCAATTTAGTTAAAAAATATGAATTTACGGAAGAACAAGCAACTGAGATTGTTAATTTGCAGTTATATAGATTAACAAATACGGATATTGTTATATTACAAGAAGAGAAGACTAATCTTGAGAAAATTATGGCAATGCTTGAAGGAATACTGGCTAGTCCTGAAAAACTTAATATGGTTATAAAAGAGGAACTTCGTAAGATAAAGAAAGAATATGGTACACCTAGAAAAACGGAGATTGTCGATGCGGTACCGGAAATAAAAATAGATACGACCGCAATGATTCCTAAGGAAGACGCTATTGTTGTTCTTACGCATGATGGTTATATTAAGAGAGTAAGTACGAGAAGTTATGAAGCAAATACTGATGCTACCGGTTTAAAAGAGGGCGATTATGTAATTGGACTGTATAATGTAAATACCCTAAATACAGTGTTGGTATTTACAGATATGGGTAATTATCTTTATTTGCCAGTATATGAAATACCTGATATGAAGTGGAAAGATTTAGGAAAACATGTAAGTAATATTGTAGCGATGGAAGCTGGAGAAGTAATTGTCGGTGGTATGCCAGTATATGATTTCCTTCGTGATATATATGTTACGGTATTTACAAAGAATGGTATGATAAAGAGAACTAAATTAAATGATTTTAAAGTTGGCAGATATACTAAAGAAATAAGTATGATTAAACTTCAAGATAACGATACAGTGGTAGGGGTTGACTATAGTAATTATCATGATGTATTCGTAGCTACCAAAAATGGATATGGTCTATGGTATGATATAGATAGTGTATCTGTTGTTGGTATTAGAGCAAGTGGAGTCAAATCAGTTAAGTTAAAAGATGATGAAGTTGTAAGTAGTTATTTATTTGATCCAAATTGTGAATATATTACTATCGTTACAGATAAGGGAACGGCTAAGAGATTAAAGTTATCTGAAATTGATAAAACAAGTAGGGCTAATAGAGGAATACAATTAATGAAAGAAATTAAGAGTAATCCAAGTAAAATTATTAGTACATATATTGTGCCTAAAGATAGTGAATTAGCAGTAATGTCTACATCTGGCGAAAAAGAAATAAAATTAACTGATATATCTATTATGGATAGACAGAGTAATGGTTCATTTATTGTCAAAGATAGAATTGTTAATACATGGTTAGTTAGTAAAATGATTAATGATATGACTAATGAGATTGCTGTTAATAGTGAGCCAATAGTTGTCGATAAAGAATATCAGAGTTTAAAAAATATTGATGAAAAAATGAATGAAATTGATATCACATTGGATGATATTGAGGAAAAATAAAGGAGGAATAGAATGAAAGAACTAAAAGGAACACAAACAGAAGCTAATTTAATGACGGCTTTTGCTGGGGAAAGTCAGGCTAGAAATAAGTATACTTATTATGCTTCAAAAGCTAAAAAGGAAGGTTATGAACAAGTAGCGGCTATTTTTGAAGAAACAGCCGGTAATGAAAAAGAACATGCTAAAATGTGGTTTAAGTTTCTATGTGGTGGAGAAGTGCCAGATACAGTTACTAACTTAACAGATGCTGCAAATGGAGAGAATCATGAATGGACACAAATGTATGCTGATTTTGCTAAGGTAGCAGAAGAAGAAGGATTCACTGATATTGCTAATAAATTTAGATTAGTGGGAGCAATTGAAAAAGAACATGAGGAGAGATATCGCAAATTATTAGGAAATATTCAAGGCGAAACAGTATTTAAAAAAGAAGAATCTGTTGTTTGGGTATGCCGTAACTGCGGACATGTTCATGTAGGCAAGAGTGCCCCAAAAGTTTGCCCAACATGTAATCATCCACAATCATATTTTGAAGTTAAAAGTATGAATTATTAAAACTAAAGAAAAATCTTTAGTTTTTTTCTTTAAATTTAAGACAAATAAAAAAAATTGTGTTATCATTGTTATAGCGAGGTGAATGGTTATGACAAGACATGAACAAAGATATAAGGCAATGACTATTTTGTATCAAGCCTTTTTGTATGATAATAATAACATTAAGTATGATATTAAGAATATTATCGATGAGCAAATGGAAGAAAAAAGCAAATTTGTTAATAATTTAGTTATGGGCGTTATCGATGATAAAGAAAGCATAGATAGAATAGCAAATAAGTATTTAGAAAATTGGGATATTGCAAGATTAGGATTTACAGATCAGGCAATTCTTAGAATTGGAATATATGAAATTCTTAATACTGATACACCGGATGTTACTTGTATCGATGAAGCGATAGAACTTAGTAAGGAATATTCTGATGATAAGGTATCTAAGATGATAAATGGAGTATTGGATAAGGTATATCATAATCATAAAGAAATAAATAATAAGTAAAGTAGGTGCTGCATGAATCCAGAATATATTACAATAAGTCAACTTAATGATTATATTAAGAATGTAATAGATGATAATATATTTTTAAATAAAGTGTATTTGAAAGGTGAGATATCTAATTTTAAGGCTCATACTAGAGGACACTTATATTTTACTTTGAAGGATGAAGGAAGTAGACTTAATGCAGTAATGTTTTCATATCAAGCTGGGAATTTAAAGTTTCAACCTACTGATGGAATGAAAGTATTAGTAAGAGGTCGTATTTCAGTATATGTGGCTACCGGTGGATATCAGATATATGTTGATGAGATGGAGCAAGATGGATTAGGTAACTTATATATAGAATTTGAAAAACTTAAGAAGAAGTTGGCAGCGGAAGGATTATTTGATCCAAATAAAAAAAAGAAGATACCAAAGGTACCTAAAAGAATTGGCATAGTAACAGCTTCAACTGGAGCGGCTATAAGAGATATTCTTACAACTATCAAAAGAAGATATCCAATATGTGAGACGATTTTGTTTCCATCATTAGTGCAAGGAAATGATGCCGCTAAAGATATTGTTAGGAATATAGAGATAGCTAACACTTATGATATCGATACATTAATTGTTGGTAGAGGTGGCGGTTCAATTGAAGATTTATGGCCATTTAATGAAGAAATTGTCGCTAGAGCTATTTATAATTCAAAGGTACCAGTAATTAGTGCCGTTGGTCATGAGGTCGATTTTACGATAGCTGATTTTGTCGCAGATCTTAGGGCGCCAACACCAACAGCGGCGGCGGAATTAGCGGTTCCGGATATTAAAACAATTAAAGATTATTTAGATAATGCAATTAACCGAAGTAGTCTTAGTTTAAATAATTTAATTGATGCCAAAAAGCAAGTATTATTTGGCTTTGTTAATAGTTATGTATTAAAAAATCCGATGGCCATGTATGAGATAAAGGAACAAAACTTAGATTTTTTAATAGATAAGGTTAATAAACAGATGATATCTATTTTAGATGGCAGAAGATATATTTTAAATAAGTGTTTAAGTAGCTATGTAATTAGTAATCCGAATATGTTATATAAATTTAAAACACAGAATTTAGAACATATTATAAATAAATTAGAAGTATTAAATCCAATGAATACTTTAAAGCGTGGATATGCTATTGTTAAAAAAGATAAAAAGGTTATATCCGATACATCAAAAATTAAAAAAGATGATATAATAAATATAGATGTCAAAAATGGTGAAATAAATGCCTTAGTTTTGGAGGTTAATAAATGAGTGCAAAAGAAAAAGAAGTAAGTTTTGAAGATAAAATTAGAGAATTAGAAACTTTAGTTAAAGAACTTGAAAGTGGTGAAGTTAATTTAGATGATGCCATTGAAAAATATACTAAAGCAATGAAACTAGCAAAAGAATGCTCTGATAGATTAAATGCAGCAACTGAGAAAGTTAACAAAATATTAAAAGAAAATGGAGAATTAGTTGATTTTGAAGTAAAACCAGAATAATTCTTCTTATGCCGAAATAGCTCAATCGGTAGAGCAACTGAATCGTAATCAGTAGGTTGCGGGTTCAATTCCTGCTTTCGGCACCATATTGATAGGAAACTCAGATGCTTTGTCTGGGAGGCAATAAACGAACTAACTAGAAAAGGTTAGTTTTTTGTGTTTTAGAAAGGATAAGTGATAAATAAGTTTAAAACAGAAACTAAAGAACTGAAAATGAGTAATGAGTTTAAAAAGAAAATTGAAATGAATTGTAAGTTAAAATACTATGATACGATGTTTGACTTCAATATTATGGATGTAACATATCCAGCAACAAATAATGAAGCAGTTATTAGAGTGATACTTATTGAAGATAAAAAACTAAAAAGAGAAAATAAATTTGGTTGAATTTTGCAAGTGCAAAATAAGTTTGTCCCTATGAAGAACCTAGTATTAGTCTAGGTTTGAATAGTTTAAAGGGACATTCACTTATGCTCTTGCTTTTTTGTACACAAAAAATAGAAACTATGGTCGAAACTCATCCTTTATAAACCAGATTTATATAAAGTAATTGTAATATTAAGTTGTTTGTGCTATAGTAATGCGCTAAGGAGGAAATATAATGTATCAAAACTTAAAAAATACAGATAATCAAGCACTTAAAAATGATATTAAATCATTATTAGCTAGCAAACCTAATGCAGTAAGCGAAATAGTGTCATTAGCTAAAACAAATCCAATAGTTATGGAAGTTATAATAGAAGATGCAACAGCAAGAAATAATTTTGCACTTTTATCAAAAATTGCAAAAAATAATGAAGTGGCAAAACAGGCATTGATAGAAATTGCTAAAGAAGGACGTGTTCCTGCTATTAATGAATTATCACAATTTCTAAATGATAAAGATGCTCAAGAAGCAATAATTGTAATAGCTAAAAATCATAACTCATCAGCAATACCTGTGTTAGAAGAAATGTTAAAAAGCTGCAAAGATAACAAGACATTAAGAGATACTATTCTCAAAATAAATAATGATATACAGTGGCATGGGATACATGGTTTGGCTTTTTTAGCGCGTAGTGGTGATGAAGAAGCTAAAAATAGGTTATTTGAGCTTGCACTTAAACACTATAATAAAGAAGCAATTAGTGAGATTTATTATTGGTCATCTCTTGGTAATGAAGAAGCAAAAAGAGTATTGTTTGGGATTTCTAAACAAGGAAACCCTAATGCTATCCATT
>JAEEGL013834126.1_pt1 | contig 12944 bp, 7 predicted proteins | sample 9134231 | NCBI WGS metagenome assembly JAEEGL01 (sample SAMN16246548, study PRJNA631951) | gut metagenome | biome: gut microbiome; feature: rumen; material: fiber-attached | host: Bos | place: Iran: Karaj | collected 2018-10 | reverse complement strand
CGTATCAGTACGATTTTCCGGACGAACGACTGGCGATTCGTCAAATGCAGGAACGATACGACAAGCTCATGGAAGAAGACAACGATGAGAACTATGTTGAACGCCGTAAGCTTAAGGAAGACCTCCGAAGAGCAAAAGAAGATTTGCCTCAGCCGGAACAGAGAACCAGAAAGGCAGTTATTACCGTTACCTCTCAGGGAACGCAAACCGGCGAACGCGTCATGTTGCAGTATTCCGCACCCAAAATGAATTTCCATGTTTTGGAAGACACCGGCATGCGAGACAAATTGGCGGAAAAGGTTCAGCCAATGTTTGATTTGCCAAAGGGAATTATGATTTTCTCTGCCCCTGTCGGCAACGGCATGAAAACAACGCTTAACGTTGCTTTGAATAAAACCGACCGGTTCCAGAGAGAATACGCTCAGTTGGACAAGGAATCCAATCCCCATGAAGTTGTTGAAAACATCCCCGTTACAACGTATTCGGATGCGGATTCTATTAAAGACGTTATGAAGCGTTTCTTCCTTAAAGAGCCTGCCGTGTCGGTAATTCAGGACATGGACGGTTCCATTCTGAATGAATGTTTTAAGGAAATGGCAATGGACGACCGTCTGATTGTTACAACCATTCGCGCCAAAGACGCCTCGGAAGCGTTGCTGAGAATGCTTGTCATGAAGGACGCGGAAGGCAATCCTGTATCAAGAGAAAAGGTGGCAGACAACGTCAAGGTTGTGGTTTGCCAGCGTCTGGTTCGAAAATTGTGCAATCATTGCAAACAGCCCGTCAAGGCGCCTCCGGCTCTGGCTCAGGCGTTGGGATTCCCCGCTGGTCGAGAGGTCATTCTTTACCAGCCGCCGGCAAAACCCGCCGAGGGCGAAGAAGTCTGCTCGGAATGTCACGGAATCGGTTACAAGGGACGAACGGCTATTACGGAAGTTCTCTTTGTTGGACCGACCGTCCAGGAAGTTTTGAAGAAAGCTCCTAAATTGGATCTGCTTCAAAAGGCGGCTGTAAAAGACGGCAACCGCTCTTTGAGAGAAGAGGGCATCGTTTTGGTCGCTAAAGGAATTACGTCCATTCAGGAATTGAAGCGAATTCTGGACGCCCAGTGAGTTTTTTTCAAACAGATTCTTTACCGACCAAGGCGAACTTTCTCCCGATTACGGAGCAGGAGCTTAAATGGAATCTGTACGTAACCGGAGCAGGGTTTGACGACATGCGGCCAGGACGCTCTTTTGTCAACGAAGGGCGTCCTGAATTGTATCGATTGGAACAGTATAAAAATCGAATTCTTCCGGAATACGTTTTTATTTATATCGTCGATGGCGCGGGAGAATACATTTCCGACTTGGGCGGCTCTCTTACGGTCAAAAAAGGCGACGTTTTTATTCTCTTTCCGGGGTCGGAGCATCAGCTTCTTCCCGATAAAGACGTTGGCTGGAAAGACATTTGGATAACTGCGAACGGAGCGTATATTCATTCGTTAACGCAAAACGGCATTCTCGATCCTCGTCAGCCGATAGTCAGCTCGCCGTCGACAGCAGAAAAAATAGCGGGGCGGATTGAGCGTCTGTGTTCTCAGATTTTGGATTCTCCTCAAGTCAACTCTCCGTTTTATGCTGCGGATTTGTTGGGATTGCTTATAGAAATCGGGGGCTGTCAAACGTCGTCGAATCCTCCCGACGTTTTGCCTCGTCTGCAATTGTCTCCACAGCCGCCGGATTCGACGCAAATCGTCCAAAACGCTTGTAAAGAAATCTGGAATTGGGGACATCAGGAAATCGACATCAAGCTTTTGGCGAAGAAACTCAACGTTAATCGACGAACGCTGGAACGCTATTTTAACAAAGAGCTTAACAGAACCATCCGCGAAGAAATACATCGCTGCCGAATTTATCGGGCAATAACGCTCCTTCAGCAAACAAACGTAAAAATCGAACAGATTGCCCTTATGGCGGGGTTTCCCAGCTACGTTCACATGATACGCGTTTTCAAGCGAATGTTAGGCAAAACGCCCGGCGAGTTCAGAAGCTAGACATTGGGGGCTCTTTGCGTAATTCCACGTTCCGAATTCCGCATTCCGAATTATTTTCTCCCCCCCTATTGACAATTATTTAAAAATGAATAAAATAGACGCATTGATTTGAACAACCCTCCGTTGTTTAATAATCGGTTGGTCGGGTAGCTCAGATGGTAGAGCAACGGACTGAAAATCCGTGTGTCACCAGTTCGATCCTGGTTCTGACCATAAAAAAGCGTTTTGCAAACCCTTGCAAAACGCTTTTTTCTTTTATTCTTAATCGAATTTTAATCGAAATTCTCAGACTTTTTCAAATACAATCGCCGAGGCGCCTCCGTTGCGGTCAAAGGTGAGCGTTAAGGCGAACGGTTTGTCGGACGCCATTGGAACCCCATGCACGACCGGAATCGGGCAGGCGGGGTCTGGTTGAGAGTAGTTTCTGGCGGGCGGAAGGACGCCGTTTTTCAGGGCGAGAACGGTTGCAACCATCTCAACGGCGGCGGAACCGCTGCCGGCGTATCCGATTCCGCCTTTAAGAGCGACAACCGGGACGTTGGGCAGGATTTCTGCAATCGCCTGCGCTTCGAGCGCGTCTTCGTTAATCGTTCCCCAGCCGTTGGCGTTGACGTGAGAAACCTCTTCCGGTTTGATGCCAGCGTTCTGCATAACCAGTTTGAGGCAGTTTTTAATCGCCTTTCCAGAGATTTTGTATTTGTGAGTTCCTTCCGTGCAGTTTGCCCAGGCGCGAACCTTTGCCAGCGGTTCGACGCCTCGCTTTTTGGCGCTGGATTCCGATTCGAGAATCAGACAGCCCGCCGCTTCTGCTGCAGCCAAACCGTCTCGAGCGGCGTCAAAGGGTCGACAGGCGCCTTCAGGATCGGCAGCGTTGGATGTTCGGTCAATCCAGGCGTAACGCATCCAGTTGAAGTCGTCAATATAATTACCAACGCCGCCAACAACCATGGCGTCAGCCGCATCGCGCTGAATGACGTGAATTGCCTCAATCGCAGCCGCCAAAGCTCCAGTGTCGCCCAAAACCAACGTGTTGCTGGGACCTTGTAAGTCGTTGGCGATTCCTAAATGACAGGCGGACATATTCGGCAGATACTTTAGCATCCAGAGCGGGAAGAGGTTGTCCATAAAGGACGTTCCCCAATATTTTTTCAGACTGGCGGCTTTTGACTCAACGTCTCCGTTACCTTCTACTGCCATGCCTTTTAAACATGCGTCGGCAATGTCGCTGATAGAAGACATAATAAACGCCGTCCCGAGATCAATTCCAACCCGTTCCGGACCGAGCTGTTCTGACAATTTTTTATCGGAGTCTCCTTGAGCCTGTTTGAGAGCTAACGCCCCAGCCGCCAAGCCGAGCTGAACGTCCCGACTCATAATTTTAATGTTTTTTCGAGGCTGAACAAACTCTTTTGCGGAAAAATCGGCAATGTATCCGGCAACTGGCGCAGGCGCAGAATAAGAAGTTCCTTCTGGCTTTTGAGCGTTCTGATCGGCAGCGAAACCTACCTTTTCATAGGTATGAATGCCGGAACGTCCTTCGAGCAAATTTGCCCAAAAAACTTCTGAACCGATGCCAAGACTGCAAACAGGAGCGGCTCCTGTTACGACGATAGATTCGTAATTGTTCATGAATGGTAGTTATTTGAAATAGGGAGTAGGGAATAGGGAGTAGTTGTTGGCTCCACTCTCGCAACTCGCAACTCGCAACTTAAAACTAAATCTCGTAAATTCTATAGGTCTTTGTTCTCAACGCTCCGCCTTTTTCCAGCGACCCGCGAGACAAATGATTGGATTCCAAAACCCAGGAAAATTCCGCTTCGTGAACTCCCCATTTCAAAGCCAAGGGAACAAGACCGTTGAGCAGAACCAGACCCAAACCGGAAAGCTGATATTCCGGCTCTACGTTTGTACTGATAACGCGAATTGCTTTGATGGCAGATTTATTTCTCAACAAATGGAACCAGCCGAAGGGGAACAGGCGACCGTGAATCTTTTTGATTCTGGGATTGTAGTCTGGCAAACAAAGGTTAACGCCGACGACTTTGCCGTCAATTTCCGCCGCCAATGCCAATTCTGGAACGAGAAGATGTTTAAGCGCGGCAGCTTCTTCAGCAACCTCTTCGTCTGACAGCGGGACAAATCCCCAAGTATTGGTTAGGGAACTGTTGTACAATCTCAAAAAGGTGTGGACGTCTTCGAGAAAATGCTGTCTATCCATCGGTCTGATGGTAACGTTAAGCCGTTCCTGAATGGCGTCCGAAATGCCCAGGTATTTGGCGCGAACGTCCTGCAGCATGCTGAAGTCTCCCCAAAAAGCGTACAGATCCTGAACCTTCTCGAATTTATATTTTGTAAAAAGCTTTTCGTAGTAGGGGAGATTGTAGGTCATCATAAACATAGGGCTGGAATTAAAGCCGTCAATGAGAAGACCTAGTTCGTAGTTGAGAGACGGATTGCACGGACCTCTCATTTTGAACAGACCATTGCTTTTGAGCCAGTCGCGAGCGGTGTCGAAAAGGGCTTTGGAAACGTCCAGGTCGTTAATGCATTCGAAAAAGCCGAAAAAACCAACGCCGTCATTATATCGCTTCAAGTGACCATTATTAATGATGGCGGCAATGCGTCCAACTGGCTCGCCGTTTTTATAGGCGATAAACGGCTGAACGGTGTTATGCAGACCAAAAGCGGACTTTTTGAATCCAAGAAGACCGTCAACGCTAACCCGCAGCGGGGGAATCCAATAGGAGTTTCGCGAATAAATCTTTTCCGCAAGTACAAAAAAATCTTTTTTTTGCTTTGACGTAGTTACAGGTTGTACGGAAATGTTTGACATAATCAACGTTTTTGGGTTGGCGTTAAATATCGGCAACCATATAAAGGGAGCATGAAATCCCAGTAAATTTACTGAGAATTGCAAAACGTATTTATTGGGTGTTGGGTAAGCGCCTCTTGTGTTTAGGTTTTAATGGCATAATGCCATCTACGCTTTGAAGCGTTTCTATATTTATGTATCGGATTATAAAGTTAATTTTCTGAGTTTAAATATATCGGATTTCACGAAATTTTTCCAGATTGTCTACCCTGTTTTATTGGAATATTTTAAACAAATAAAAAAATTTTTAAAAAATAGGGGTCTGCCCCCTTGAAAAGATTTTAAGATTGGTTAAAATACAACCATGTTTTGAAAGAAATCTAAACGTTTTTTTTCAAAATAAAACCTTGCGGGTGTAGCTCAGTTGGTAGAGCACAACGTTGCCAACGTTGTTGTCGTGGGTTCAAGCCTCATCACCCGCTCTTTTGGAACGGCAAACTTTGATGTTTGCCGTTCTTTTTTTATGTAATTATTGAGTTTGTAATCTTTCCCCCCTTGTTTTTCACACCGAAATATATTATATTAGAGGTGTGAACAGTTTTGTTGCGAGTTACGACAGACGCAAAGCCCAAAATTATTGGCATTTTAATATGGATAATTGATAACGGGAAACGGTAGTGTAATTATCCATTTTTCCTGTATGAGAGCTTTTTTCCGACTGGTTCGATTTCCTGCCGTTTTTACCGTCCTTGCCGATTGCGCGATGGGGTTCCTGTTTACGTGCAGAAATCCAGGCGAAAAGGAGTGGATTGTTTTTGCGCTGATTTGTGCCGCGTCGGTCTGCCTGTACTGGTTTGGCATGGCGTTTAACGACATCGTAGACGCCGAGCGGGATTCGCTTCATCCGGTTCGTTGTATGCGTCCAATTCCCTCCGGGCAGATAAGCGCTGCGGGGGCAAATCGAATAGCGTATATCCTGCTGCTGACAGGCATAATCCTCGGGAGCGTTTTGACTTGGCGCTTTTCAGCTAAATTGACAGCCGCCGCGCTGGCAGGTTTGATAAGTTCAATAATCCTGTACGATTACGCGTTTAAGTCGCGCTGGTTTGCGCCGCTGATTATGGGGCTTTGTCGAGCGTTCAACATCCTGTTCGCCATGAGCGTTTTTTACAATCCGGAAACGGTTAGCGGAACTGCGCTTGTATTGGTTTTGACAGCCTACGGCGTGTATATTGCTGGCGTAACGTGGTTTTCCCGGTATGAAAATGCCGATGAAGATAACGGCTGGCTGCCAGACGAGGAGGAATCGGAGTCTGGAGAACGAACGGCTCCTCAAGCTCCGTGGACGCCTGTTGCGTGGCTATCCGCGCTGGTAATCGGATTGGGCGTACTGGCTCTAATGCCGCTGGCGGACGTGATTCCAGCTGAAAATCAGTATCCGATTTTTGCTCAAGATCCAATTCGATGGCGAATGTTAATCGGCGTTTTGAGCTTGATGATTGCTTTCCGCTCCTTGCAAACGCTGCTGTTGAATAACCCCCGGGCAATCGGTCCGATTGTCGGCTATTGCCTGATGACTTTAATCGTTTTGGACGCCGTTGTCGTTTGCCTGGTTCATAATCCGACGGCTTCAATTTGTATTGTCGGTTTGTTGATTCCGGCAATTGTGTTAAATCGAATAACTTATATTACGTGAGGAAAATGGAAGCAGATTTCTGCGTCCTGTTCCTTGTTTCCCAATCCTTATTCCCTAATAAACCGTGCTTCGTTGGAGACTCCTGCTGGGAACCGTTATTATCGGTCTGGTATGTTTACTGGGCTGGTTTGACTGGTATTTCGAAAAAAGGTTTGGCATCGTTGGCATTGGTCTGCTTCCTTTGCTGATCGGGCTGCTTATTCCATCGTGCGCTGAACTGATAACGCTTTCTCGTTTGGCGGGAGCGCGTCCTCAGAGGCTTCTGGTTTATCTGTGTACGCTGCTTGTTGTAATCATGAGCTGGCTGGCGCCGATAGCGTCCGGCTGGGCAGAACGAGCGTTGACTCAGGTCAGCCGTCCGCGAATGGAATTTTTAATGCACGCTACCTGCGGGTCGTGGGCGTTTGCCGCGCTGGGGATCTCGTTAATATTGGTGTTCATGACAGAAATCTACCGATTCAAGCGTCCGGGCGTTTCGCTGATTCATGTTGCCGCGACGATGTTTACGATCGTCTATTTGGGGCTGCTGTCGGTATTTTTGATTCAAATCCGTCTTGTCGGCGGCATTGGTTATTTGGTAACGTTTTTACTGACGGTTAAAATGGGCGACACCGGCGCGTATACGATTGGTCGTTTGTTTGGTCGAACGAAAATGGCGCCTGCGCTCAGCCCCGGCAAAACAATCGAGGGCGCCGTTGGAGCGCTGTTTTTCTCCTGCTTTACGTCCTGGCTGATGTTCTGTCAGATTCTGCCGAACTGGTCAACGACATTCCGATCTCATGGGGTTCAGGGTCTTACGACGGGGATTCCGTTTGATTGGCTGATTTTTGGAATATTGATTGGATTTATCGGTATGATGGGCGACCTGGCGGAATCCATGCTCAAGCGCGACGCTCAGCGAAAAGACTCCAGCGTCTGGATGCCGGGATTTGGCGGCATTTTGGATATTTTGGATTCCATCCTCCTTGCCGCTCCGGTTGCGTATGCTCTGTGGGCGTTTGGAATTGTCGTACCGTAAAATTGGAAGCTAAAAGCTCAACTTACAACTGGAAAAATGAACGAACTTGAACAATATTGTTTATCGGTAGCGCAAGCGGCGCGGGAAGCGTCCCGAAAGATGGCTCTGGTTTCCGGAGCGCAAAAAACTCAATGGCTTAAAGCGTCCGCCGCCCGACTCAGAGCGGAAACGGAAACGCTTCTGGCGGCGAACAAACTCGATTTGGATGCGGCGCCCGGTTACGGGCTGACGTCTGCGATGATCGACCGCTTGACGCTTACCCCGCAGCGCATCGAAGGGATTGCTGTCGCGCTGGAAGAAGTCGCGGCTCTGCCCAACCCGGTCGGCGGAATCATTCATTCCACGATTCGCCCCAACGGGATTGAAGTTCAGAAAGTCCGCGTTCCTCTGGGCGTTATCTTTTTCATTTACGAGTCCCGACCAAACGTAACCGCCGACGCTGCTGCGTTGTGCGTCAAGTCTGGCAACGCCGTTATTTTGCGCGGGGGGAAAGAGGCGATTCATTCCTCGCAGGCGATTGTCAATTTGCTTTGCGAAGAGGCGATTAAAGCCGGCTTGCCGGAAAACGCGATTCAGTTTGTCAATACGATTGACCGCGATGCTGTCGGGTATTTCCTCAAGCTCAATCAATATATCGACGTCTGCATTCCTCGCGGGGGCGAAAGCCTGATTCGACGCGTTACCGCCGACGCAACCATGCCGGTTATCAAGCACTTCAACGGGAACTGTCACGTTTATATTGACAAGTCGGCTCCGGAAGATATGGCTGTCAAGATTCTGCTCAACGCCAAAACGCAGCGCATGGGCGTTTGCAACGCGGCGGAATCGCTGGTCGTACATCGCGGCTGCGCCGAACGCCTTCTGCCGGTTCTGGCAAAAGCTCTGCAAGACAAAGGCGTTGAAATTCACGGCGACGAAACGACTGTCAAGCTGTGTCAAAACATCGTTCCCGCGACGGAAGAAGATTACAAAACCGAATACCTCGGACCGAAAATCTCCTGTATCGTTGTCGACAGCATTGAAGACGCGATTGAACACATCAACAAGTACAGTTCCGGTCATACCGAGGCGATTGTAACGCAAGACCTCAACGCCGCGCGTCTGTTTACTCAGGCGATTGATTCCTCTGCCGTCATGGTCAACGCGTCGACCCGATTTAACGACGGCGGCGAGTTCGGCTTAGGCGCCGAAATCGGCATCAGCACCGACAAACTTCACGCTCGCGGTCCCTGCGGTCCGGAAGAACTGACGACCTACAAGTACGTTGTTTATGGGGACGGACAGGTGAGAGAGTAGGTAGTAGGCAAGATGCAGTAGGCAGTAGTGAGGGAATAGGGAATAGTAACTATTCCCGCAACTTACAACTTGCAAAGCGACCAACGGGAGCGATTTTTGGCAAACGCGCGGTAGCGCGGATCGGGAGCGGCGCCTCGCCGCCTCGCAACTCGCAACTCGCAACTCGCAACTAAAAAATGGACAAGCCAGAGAATAATCCTGCTGAATCAACGAACGTTCGCGCGCCGTACGACGTAATTCGTCCGCACGAGTTGACGGACTACGCCCTGATGGAGCTTAAAACGCTTTTGGAAAAAACCGCTTTTGAGCTGGTGCGGGATTGGAGTATTCGGCTGCGGGACAGAGTCGTTGTATCCGTTGACCGCGTCGCGTCTCGACACTGGAAAGACGTTCGCGTGTGGATAGCGCCAAATCATCCGCAGATTCGTCAAACCTGGTTCTCTCTTTCGTTTGAATCTGATACGCTGGGGGCGCAGGACGCGATTGTCTTTCCTGCTGCGATGCTGTCGAACATGTTTGACCGTTTAACCGGCGGTCAGGCGGAACCGACCGTGGACGGGACTCTTTCCACGCCGCTGACGGCTCTGGAACAGCGGCTGCTGAAGCGCATTGCCGAGTCGTTTTCGGCTCAATGGCAAAAATCGTGGGAGAAGTTTCTGCCGTTAAATATCAAGTCTGTTACATCATTTAAGCCGTTTAATTTGGAGGACGACGACCCCTGTGCGATTTGTGAGTTTATTGTCAAGTGGTCTCAAACAAGTCTGTCGTTTTATCTGATTCTGCCGTATTATGCGGTTGATGATTTGGGACGCCGGCTGGACAGAAGCCGTCTGGACTGGCTCAACGACTTTTCCGACCCGTCGCCGACGGTTCCAGCCGGCGTGCGTAAATCGAAAATTCGCCTGAGCGTTTTAATGGCGCGCTCGTCCATCACGGTTGAAGACTTGCTCCAGCTTTCCCCCGGCGACATCATCGCCACAGACCAAAGCGCCGATTCGCCGATTGAAGTCTATATTCAAGACAAGCTCAAGTTTCTCGCCGCCCCCGGTCAGCTCCACGGTCAAAAGGCGATAGAAATTCTGTCGTCGCCAGAGGACTGAAACTGTGACGGGGAGTGCGGCGCCCATAGGCGCAGCCTTGCCCAATGACCCGCTAAAAATCTGCGATGCAACCAAAATCCTTTTCGGGTCGCGGACGAAGTCCGCAACAGAGATTTAAGCCGCAAAGAACGCATAGCTATTTTTAAAACTTTGCGAACTTCGCGAACTTTGCGTGAGAATTCTTCAGCTCCAAGGCGCCGCACATCGAAACGTAACGCCTGCCTTACCCGGCGGCGTTTGCATGAGTTCAAAGTCTTTTATTAATCCTGGCTATTTCGAATTAGGTCGTTAAGAATGGCAATTGCGTCGAGATTGCCTAAATCAGCGGCGCGATACAAAAGCTCTACGCCTTTTTGACGATCTTTCTGGGAAGGTTCGTTATCGGATGTGCCTAACAGCAAATCCGTCGCCCGATATATCATTGCAAAAGCGCTGTTTAATTCGATTCCCCGGTCAATCCAGAATTGCGTTTTTTCTGAGTCAATTCCAAATTCTACCCATGTTATAAGAATCAATTGGTTGCAGGCGGGAATATTCCCTTTGTCAGCGGCTTGCTTTAACCAATCTATTGCTTCTTCCAGGAGTTCTTTTTTTCTGTTTTGATCAGTTTCTTTAACCGAGTTGTCATAAGCCAAAGCGCCCAAAAACATCATTGCCATCGTTTGACCGGATTTCGCCGCTTTGCGAATCAGTTCAATTCCGTCCTGTTTATCCTGAGGGTTGGCGCTCATATACAATGTTTTGCCTGCGTTAGCCATGTCATACGCATCGCCGGATTGAGCCGCTTTGCGAAAGAGGGGAATTGAAAAATCGGAACAAAAGTTTTCCTCATCCAGATTATGGTCCAATATATTCTGGTATGTATTTAAGGTAGCGCCCCAGCCAAACCCGGAACTGTTAATGTTTGCAAGCGCAAGAGTTGAATGGGGAACGCCTTCTCTTTCCAGGCGTCGGAGATAGTATTTATTCCGAAAGAGGCTAATCGACTCATTTTCATCGTAATTACAGTTTCCGGTGGAAAGGGAGACGACTCCCGACTTGATTTTTTCAATTTTCAAAGCATTAGCGTACGACATTGCATAATAGCGTTTGGATTTCTCAACGCTGCGCTCGACGCCAGTTCCATTTTCGTAAAGCGCATTCAGGATTGAATATTCTTTGTTGTCTTCCAATATTTTTACGCCCTTTTCAACGTCCTGTTTGATCCCTTTGCCTAAAATATAACACAAGCCAAGATATCTGTTGGCTGAATAAACGTCCATTTCAACCGCTTTTTGAAGATATGGAAACGCCTGCTCGAAATTATCCGTTCCATCAGGGTTGTAACAGGTGAATCTGAAACGCTGCAAAAAAGCGGCGGGAATATTGCGTTTTAACGCCTCGTTATTTATTTCAAGCGCTTTTTCATCTTCATCGGACTGCCAATAATTTACAGCAAGAATGTCAAGTGCAACCTCGCTTCCGCACTCTTTCGCTTTCAGCCAATGCTCGCGGATTTTCGCTTTATCCAGAGAATTGCCGGCGCTTTCCATTTGATAATGCCACGCGACAGCGACAGCCAAATCGCCGATATTTACGTAATAATCAAGGTCAAGTAAATCGTTCATATCTTCAGGAGAATACGTTGTTACGAAGATTCCTTTCCATTGACGTTTGGAAGGCTTCGCAACGATTGGCGTAAACGTGGTTCCATGACCCCATTTTGAATAATTATTTGAACACAAATAACCGTATGCGTCTTTGTTCTTTTTTTCGGAACTGATTTTCTGTTTTTTCTTCTCTGTCAGACACTCTTCAATGTATTTTTCTGATGTCGCTAAAACGTTCTTTTTCAACTCGAGCGTCTCGGGCGATTTTTCTGGGCTTGTGAGCGCGCTGGATGCATATAAATAGTAAGCCTGCGGGATTCCGGAATTAGCGGCGCGTTTTATATACTCCGTATTTCTGGTTTTAGCCAATTCGGTATTTTCTTTCGTAAAAAGAACGGCATAGAATTGTGCAAGAGGATCTCCACCGCGGGCGGCGAGGTCCAGGTAAATATCAAATAACCGAATATTTTTTTGAGTCCCAATTCCTTTGAGATGCAAATACGCCAACGCCAGGTGCGCGGCGGAATTGCCTCTTTTTGACAATTGCTCTATAGTTAGAAACAGCTTTAATTTCTGCGCATCGGAATCAATTATATCCTCTCGATACATCGAAATCACGGCATATATAAGATTTCTGTTACTGCCTAACGATAAATCCAGGAGCATATCCAACAGGCTGGAGTATCTTTTTTGAGCGATTCTTTTATCGTTATCAGATTTTTTATTGCAATGATAATAATAAGACATCATCAGCAAAACAGTTTTATTAATTTTTGCATCTTTCGTCAAAATAAACGATAAATTGAAATTGTCCAGCAAATCGTCAACCTGTTTCATTGCATCTTTATCGCCCATGCCCAGCAAAAGCGCCAAAGATGTAATCAATGTAGAATAGTTTTCTTTCTGTTGGCTTAATCGCGTTACTAACTGACGCAGTAGTTCTATCGATTTCTGTTCGTCTTTTTCAAAACCGATTCCAAAGTTATATGCGATTGCCAGCTTTTGGATAGCTGTTGCGTTCCCGGAATCGGCAACAGACTGCAATAGCGCTTTGCCCTTTTCAACGTCCTTTTCCGTTCCCAGTCCTTCCATATACCCAAACGCCAGGTAAATTTTAGCGTCTTCAAAACCCGCGTCCGCTGACTTTTTAAAACATTCAAACGCGGTCTTGTCGTCGTTTTTATCGACTGCCTTTTTCCCCAACTTATACCAGGCTTCTGCCGACCCCGCTTCCGCCGCGACCTTGAGCCATTTTTCCTCTGCGGCAGGAATATTGTTGTTTTCCGCATTTTCAGCCAATTTCAACGCCGCTTCAACGCTGCCGGATCTGGCTTCCTTAAACAGTTCTGTGAGATCCTCGAAAGACAGCCTGTCTTTTGGATTCTCACTCCGAGAATT
>JAEEGL012274840.1_pt1 | contig 12944 bp, 5 predicted proteins | sample 9134231 | NCBI WGS metagenome assembly JAEEGL01 (sample SAMN16246548, study PRJNA631951) | gut metagenome | biome: gut microbiome; feature: rumen; material: fiber-attached | host: Bos | place: Iran: Karaj | collected 2018-10 | reverse complement strand
TGGCCACCTTTGAGCCCTCGTCAAACAGGGAAAGCACAATCCTACCACGACCCTCCATCGCATCGACGGCATTCTTGCAGAGATTCTCAATCACCCACTCAAAGAGCGAGGCATTCATCTTGACCACCACATTCTCTGCAGGCAACTCACTGATAATCTCCACTTTCTTCGACGTCCGACGATCCATATAGTCAATCACATGGGCCAGCACCTCATTCATCGAGGCATCCACAGGCTCAGGTAGGGAACCGATCTTAGAGAAACGCTCGGCAATCAGTTCCAGCCGTTTCACGTCCTTGTTCATCTCTGGTATCAGATCATCATCAGGATAGTTCTCCTTCAGGATCTCCACCCAGGCCATCAGACTGCTGATGGGCGTACCTAACTGATGAGCCGTTTCTTTCGACAAGCCCACCCACACTTTGTTCTGTTCAGCCCGTTTCGACGACAACAAGGCAAAGATGGCCACCACGACAAAGATCATGACGATTCCCAACTGCCAATACGGATACTGCGAGAGTCGTTTCAGCAGTGTCGACTCATCATAGCAAACCAGCTGATAGTCTATAGAGTCTCCGATCTGGATATAGTGTCCGGCCTTGTACATCCTACGGCCATAGTCGGCCACATACCGGACAGAGTCCTTGTCCCTGATGTCCACATTCCGATAGTCCATCACTTGCTCATCGCTGTCAAGCACAATCACCGGAATGGTTTTATTGCCCTGGATCACGCTCAGCACCAGCGCCAGGTCTGTTGTCTCGTCAGCCTCCTGCAGCGTCTGCATGGCCTGAGCCCACACCTCCATCTTATTTCGTTCCTCCCGTTGGAGGTCCTTCACCAACAGATGCGACACCGCCAACGAGGCCACGGCAATCACAATTGCCGTCACCACGAGCACAATCTTCACCTGTCTGATTCTGTCAGTCCACTGCATATCGTCGGCAAAGGTACGAAATTATTCCGACTTGAGCAAATCCTCAATACATTCTTTGGAAAATACAAGGAATATTTGCACAATTCAAAGAAATGCCGTAACTTTGTAGCCAAATTGCAAATCAAAATTATAAAATTTATGTATAAAAAACTATTGGTTATTTTGGCCTGCATTTTTGGTTTTGTGCAGATGTGGGCAAACCCAGTGACTGCCGATCAGGCACGGGAAAAGGCAGGAAAGTTTCTTAACGGGCGTATGGCGGCCAGAGCAAGGGCAGCGGCACCCGTACAGGGAAGCCTTACGTTAGCAGCCGTAGGCGACGAAGAGAGCTATTACATCTTCAACATCGGCAACCAGGACGGTTACGTAGTGGTAAGTGGCGAGGACGACACGGAGGAAATCCTGGCCTTTGCCGACCAAGGAGCGATAAACCCAGAGGCCATGCCAGACAACATGAAAGCGTTGATGCAGGATTACGCAAACCAGATAAAGTGGCTCAGGGCGAACCGCGACAAGGTAAGCCGCTCCATAGAAGAGGATCTCGCCATGAGCGATGTCATGCTCGACGTCGAGAAGCTTGCACGATGGGGGCAGAATGAACCATTCAACAAACACTGTCCTATAATAAACGATCAGCTCTCACTCACAGGCTGCGGCCCAACCGCCATGGCCCAGGTGCTCTACTACCACAAGAGTCCGGCCGTAACCAAAGCTGAAATCCCAAGCCATTTGGACGGCATCTCCTCCGTGGCAGCAGGCACAGTCTTAGAATGGGACAAGATGGACAACACCGGCGCGGAATGTGCGGAGGAAGACGCAGCTGCCTGGCTGTCGCTCTATTGCGGTCTGGCCCTGCACGCAACCTATAAAGTGGTGGGCGAAAATAAGGCGACAAGTTCTTATGTGGAGGATATGCCATACGCCTTTGCCAAATATTTCGGATATTCCTCTTCATTAATGATTGAACGAAACGACTACACCAACAGCGACTGGATGAGACTGATATACAACGAACTGAAACGTGGCAATCCTGTCATCTACCGAGGGATAAAAGAGATAAGGGGAGGCCACGTTTTCCTCTTGGAAGGATATTCCGGCGGTCTTTTCTACGTTAACTGGGGATGCGACACATTTAAAAACGGCTTCTATCGACTTTCCATACTTGACAACTATACTCTACGGGATGATTATATGGGGGCAATAGATTATCATAGAAGCCAGGCAGCTATCGTAGGCCTTTATCCTGACAAGGCTCCCTCCAACTATTCTGCAAGCCTTACCATAGACCAGGAAATGGAAATAGAGGACTACGAACTGAAACGGTCTTCAGCAGATGAGGCATTCCCGGCATTCAACGTTAAAGCCCATCTTGCGAATTACAATCCCGCCAGGCTGTCTTTCGAGAGTTGCCTTGGCATGTTCGACAGCCCGACGACAGCAGACTGTGATCCTGATTACGAGGGAAAGTCATGGTGGAGAGTCACTTCAATAATGAATACCAATTTTGAAATAAAAGCAGCAGGATTCCTTACCTTTAATGTTGAGTTGCCCAGCGACATTGCCGACGGAGAATATTACATCGCTCCCATAGCACGTGAGAATGGGTCTGGCTCAAACCTGCTTGTGAGCCTCGATGCCGACAAGTATTTCCTTAAGCTTATCGTCAACGGCAACACGCTCAAGCTGCGCCCTACCGCACCCGAGCCAGCAAACCTCAAGATTAGTGGCTTTGCGCCGAAGGAAGGGGCTGTGATACGTGAGGGCAAACCGTTTATCATCACCTGTGCCATTACCAACAATGGGGAAAGCACATATACGGGCGAACTGATGGTCTACTCAAAAGAAGCCAACAACGAGAAGTACTACTACTCCAGCATCTACGTCACCATAGAACCCGGCGACATGCAGGAGGTGGAGTTTGAGATAGTTCCTAAAACAAGCGGCTGGACCACATTGCGCCTTTCCGACAAGGACAACTATGAAATTGCTTACGTCGAGATCAATGCCAAGGCCGCAGAGAAACTGAAGGTTGAGACAATCGAACTGTACAACAGGGACTCCGAAGACAATGCATTTTACGGCACCACATTGGCCGGCAACGTGAAACTGACGAACCTCAGCTCCCAGGACAACGACCAGAGCGTGGTGATATATCTCTACGAGAACGGCGAGATGCTGACAGGCCGCCGCTATCCCATAGACATAGAGGCCAACAAGACGGGCAGCGCGAAGTTTGAGTTCGACGGAGTGGTACCTGGCCACAGCTATTCCATACACGTGGGCTATTCTGATTTAAACGAGTTCTACAGTTCTGACAACATGCTTTGCAAGGAGAAAGGCGATACGAGACTCAGCGGTGATGCCAATGGCGACAACACGGTGAACGTGGCCGACATTGTGGAAGCGATAAATGCCGCGAAGGACGGCACAGAGTCCAATGCAGACTTGGAGAAGATCGTGAACCACATCTTGGGCAAAGAGATCGAGATCCCGCGTCTCTCCCTTTCTTATAATAAAGTATATATAGAAGCAGGCCAACAGGCCACCATCGCCATTGAATCGGGCAGCGGGAAGTATACGGTGATAGCCTATGATCCCAACGTGGCAAAGGTGGAATTAGACGGTAGCACCATAACGGTGACAGCCCTCATGGCTGGGCGCACCGTAGTCCATGTTACCGATGAGGTCAGCGGCAGGAGGGTGCCCTTTGGCGTTGAGGTGAAAGAGCCGGAACATCAGGCCGTAGACCTGGGACTGCCCAGCGGAACTAAGTGGGCCTCCTGCAACATCGGCGCTCTGGTTTCTGAGGGTTATGGCCTATATTTTGCGTGGGGCGAGACCACAGGCTATGTCGGAGGCAGCCACTCTTTCATATGGGACAACTACAAATGGATGACCCAAGGCAGGAACTCCTGGGAGTACATCAACAAATATCAAACCACCGACAATAAAACCGAAGGCTGCTGGTACAACTATTCAGGGAAATTTATCGGCGACGGTAAACGTATGCTTGAACTCGACGACGACCCTGCACGCCGCTATTGGGGCGACAACTGGGGGACACCTACATACGAGGATCTGACCGAGCTTCTGGCCAATACCACCAACGAGTGGACTACAGAAAACGGCGTATACGGAATGAGGTTCACCAGCACAGTCAACGGCAACAGCATCTTCCTGCCTGCTGCGGGCTACTGCAGTTCCACGAGTACGATCTACCCAGGTGAGGGAGGCTACTACTGGACGGCCTCGATGCCATATCTCACGCGTAGTGCCCGCTGCCTGGCCTTCACAGCTCAAAGCAACGACAACATGAACTACAACTATTACAAAAACCTCGGTATGCCCGTGCGTCCCGTACTCAGAGACTTCAATCTCGAACTTTCATCCTACGCCGTCTATGTGGAGATGGGGCGTCAGGCTGAGCTTACCGTAACCTCAGGAAGTGGCACCTACTCGCTGTGGATATACGCCCCAGAGGTGGCTACGGCGGAGATCAAGGGCAACACCATCACCGTGAATGCTGTTTCCAAAGGCAAGACCATCATCAGAGTAATAGACGAACGGACTGGTAAGCATGTCACTTTTGGTGTAGAAGTAAAACCCAAGGAGGGAATAAAGCCCATAGACCTGGGATTACCAAGTGGCACCAAGTGGAGCTCTTGTAACGTCGGAGCCGAGTTACCTGAAGAGTACGGCGAACTCTATGCATGGGGAGAGACTGCCCCCAAGACCATCTATGACTGGGCACACTACTCCTACAGCAAAGGCTCGGAAGAGACCATAACAAAGTATAATGCCACCGATGGCAAGTACATACTTGAACTGATGGACGACGCAGCCCACATGAATGTAGGCAAAGACTGGCGGACACCCACTTACGAGGAAATGAACGAGTTGAAGGAGAAGTGCCAATGGACTTATGAGACGCTCTACGGTGTTCCGGGATACCGTGTCACAGGTCCAAATGGCAATAGCATCTTCCTGCCGTCTGGAGGACAAAAGTACGACAAAGAATGGGTAAATAAAGGTAGTGTGGGCTACTATACTACAGCTACTCGCAACTCGACGGGCTATGCGCCAGGACTCTGCATCTACAGCAAGCAGCAATTCCTTAACTACGCCCGCTATATGGGCATGAGTGTACGACCCGTGTTGCGTAATGCCGACGAGCAAGATCAGCGCCTTGAGACGGTGGTGCCTGAACAGCTGAGGCTGAAGTTGGAGAAACGCATGCCAATATACGACGGGAACCATCCTCCAAAGGTTGAAGGCGTATTCAAGATTAAGCCTTACCAGTGTGTGTATTGTGAGGACGGCGTTTATTCTCCTGGATATAATTATGGCACTGAAATCATACGTTTTTCCAACTTTAATGAAGTCGACAACACGCTCGACTACAGCCATTATTTCCAAAATAAGGACGAGTTCCAATCCGGCACCGGAGCTTTCATCAGCGGTAACGGCAACTATTTCACAGCATATTTCATATCTGAGGGAGCCACAAAAGGCGTAACTACGAAACAAGCGAGCATCATATCTGGTGAAGTGACGGACGACGGTTTGAAGAATGTTTATTCGGCTTTGCTTATGCTTGAAAAGGGTGACGACCCATACAGATATGTCATGAAGGAAGGATATTACAGAATCTACAAGGACGGTGACACGCTTTCCGAACCATGCGAATGGGAAATGGACTGGTAAATCGGAGGGTATGTCAATCAAATAGGCATACCCTCATTTCATTCAAGAATAACGTCGTCTAGTCTGTTGTCTTATTCGAGAGGTGACATAATAATTCTGACGATAAACTGGACATCGTCTTCATTCACTTCACCACTGCCGTCGGCATCAGACCTGTTGATAGCATCAATACCGGCATCAGCTTTTGATAGTACATTGCTGACAAACACGATGTCAGCGGCATTAACCTTTCCGTCTCTGTTAACATCGGCATTTGGTCCGAACTTGAGAATGACTTTATCGCTGAAAACAGAAGAATAACTCCCGCCGTTATCAGCGGAAATCCTATAATGGAAGGTATGTTCTCCTATCAAAAGATCTGCAAGTGAGAGGCTGCCCGTAAAGACATAGCCTTCACCATCGTCAGACGGAGTCCCATCAAGTGTCTTCCTGTCATCCGTGGCCTCGTCAAACCAATATTCCAACCTGTAGCCAACACCCTGCTTCATTTTTATCACAGGCATCACGCTCACAGAAGAACCCAGCGAACTCTGATTATCGACAGCCCTATAATACAGGCGATGTACGCCATCAGGCAAGCTGCTCATATCAATCTCAGAAGTGAAGAGATAGCCGCCGTTTACAGAATCTCCATCAATCCTGTTGCTATTCTTAATATCGTCATTGAACCAATATTCCAGAGTATTGGCCTTGCCAGTAGCCAGTTTCAGCACACCGGATCTACAGATTGGGCTATTCGACGTTCCCGGCAAGGCTACACGCATATTCAGAACATGATATCCCGTCGGGAAGGCATCGGCATCTTTCAGGTCAAGTGTCGGCAGTTGTTCGTCCTCCGTATCGTCGAGGTCAACACTGCTGTGGTTGGCATAATTACCATCGAACCAATATTCCAACTTTCCCTTCTTCTCCTTAGTCAGTTTCAAGAAAGGAGAACTGCTAACAGATGAAAACATCCCGTCATTACGCAGCAGCCTGTAGTTCAGTTGATGGATGCCGTCCGTCAGATGATTGGCATCGATACTGGCTGCGACAAGAGCCTTTTTACTGCCCATGGGAATGCTCCCTCCTCCCTTCACATCCTTGTCGAACCAGTATTCAAGCGCCCTAAGCTTTTCGTTGCCTTCTATAGTCTCATCAGAGCCGCCATTGCTACAGAGCAAGGGGTCTGAGGTGAAAAAGATCGCCCCCGTACTATAAAGTGCGATGATAGAATACTCATGTCCGATGATCAGGTTTTTAAAAGAGAAATCATACTTCTCAGGCTTCCCCGCCTTAATGAATACAGGTATGGTCAGAGATTTAACCTCCTTTGTCTGCTGATCAACAAGCCACAGTTTGATTTCATCCTTTTTCCTGACTTTATCGTTATTCTGAATGGTCAAGCTACCCTTAAGATAACTGCCGTCGATAACCCCGTCATACAGATCCCAGTTGTCTATAGACAGCTTTGTCACCTCAAGCATATCCTTCGACTCAAATTTGGATACGATGTCAAAAAAAGCCAGACCGTCCTCTGAGACGGAGATATTCTTGATGGAATAGCCCAGTTTTTTTGTTCCATCAATATTTTGGTTATAGACGGTATTATCAGGCTTTGAAGTGTCATCTAATCTGTCATTATCGCCATAGGGATATGCGTCGCCACCTTGAGTATCTATTGTGTACTTATTATCAGCTGGCACTACCCTGAAACGCAAATAATCATCTGCGTTGTTAATGGCACAATTGTTATAGTTGTAATAAATATCATCATCATAATCCATGTGGGTAATCAACACACCTGAACCAGGCAAATCCGCATCCCACCCTGTCTTTTGTCTGTTTTCAATTAAAAAAAACTCATTTTCATTTGCATGATTCTTCACTTTATATGCATTGCCTCCTTCGCTGAATGGTTTTAGCCCTCTAACCTCTACAGTCCCGACTTCATCAACTTCAATGGGATCTAGCCAACCTAAAAACGCCTTTTCAAAGCTGTTATAACCCGCAGGTTTCCTTCCTTGACCGTTATTGTTGCCTGAAGCCATTATGTCCCACAAACCAAGAGAATAATGCTCATCTTTCGAATCATTGAAAACATAATGATCCATCAAACCAAGACAATGACTAAACTCATGACATATAGTACCAATAGAGCCTCCCAATAATTTTGCTTCGCCTTTAGGATTATATTCTTTTTTACCATCTGGGCCGACAGCCATTTCAAATTCACTGCTACAAGCATATTTGTACAATAGTTTTCCGTCGAATAATAAAGAATGGGCTACTTCATCATCCACAGTCCAAGTGGTATCATGTAAACCTGCATGCAAGTCCCTTTCCGTATTCCAACTATTGTCACCATATACATAACCCATATGAGGCCATACCGCCTCTTCTATATCCGGATCATACGCTTCTCCTATACCAGAATAAATAACATAAACTAAATCAATTATTCCATCATTATCCCAATCATAATCTGCAAAGTCAACTTTTGCATCCATATCTGCATTTGCCAATTCACATGCTTCTAAGATCATTTTCTTTGGCCCTTTTATATCATCACCATCTACACTTGGTGTTTCTTTTTCATCATTTTCTTTTTTCACATTACCTCCATAATATTCACGATTATGACTTAACGTATAGGGACCAACAACATCAAATTGAATACTGAACTTTCTATTACTTTGCGTATAGAAATAGTCAGACACGCTACCAGCATAACCTTGATCAATCAATTTCTGAGCCTCATTAGATGGTAACGACATATTAGTATTTGTTATCAATTTATAAAATTCTTGAGTATGGTCAAAGCGAAATTCAAGTGTACGCTTTCCATCCTGATCCTTATCCGGATAATCCACAAGTATAATAAGACCTCTGTGTGAACCATTCAAAATAGAATCAGAGGCCCTACTTTTGGGCGACGTCATCAATTCTTCATTTTCACGGGCTATTCTCGCTCTTGCCCGAAGCAGACTTTTATCCATGAGTTTGTACAAGCCTTTCTGACTTGATTTTACATATATCTTCCCATCTACAGACTGCCAATAACGACAATGCTCGTCACCCCGAAATTCGGCCCTCACCTCCGTACCATCCACAAGCTTTAAAACCTTCCAGATTCCACGTATCGCAGGTATGGCATTGACGCTCATAACTGCAACAAAAAGAGCAACGATAACAAACAGCCACCTTTTCATCATGCCACGATGCTTTATTCACCTGCCTTTACCTTAATCTTGATATTCAGCTTGCCAGAAGCATCTGTCTGCCCGGGAATGTCCTTTTCTGTAATATACGGAACGGGAGGAAGACCGCTGTCGCTGAAACCCTTGCCAGCATAGATGCCCACCTTATTCTCATATTCCTTATAGGCCTCCTTGAAATGGTAGTTGGAAGCAAGAGTGATGCCTTCAGGGTTCAATAAAACATCAGCCCAGTTAGCCTGTACGTTGATGCAATTGTCACCCCAGTTTTGGTTTAACATATTTCCAATTATCTGACAATCGTTACCTTCATAGATATCCCACGTGTCATAAGAAGCAAGAATAATATTATCCTTGATAATAGCACTATTTACTTTATATAAAGGTAATGCGTATTGCCAATGGACCTCATAGTTATGCACTAAAATATTGTAACAGATATAACCTCCACCCACTTGAATGATAGAGTGCATGATATTGTTGGTGAAATCCACAGAGGCAAAATTGCAATTAGAAACATTTCGGAGATAGTTCTGGTTCACTCCCGTTCCCAGACAATCTGCGTGATTCACCTGAATGCTGTTCAGATTGCAGTATTTCACCACAATCTGGTGAACGGGTGTCTCCGCAGTACCGATGTTCACGTTGCCTGTAATGTAGCAGCCCATCACAAGACTACCGTCACTGCCACTTTCAAAGCACAAATGGCCAGAAATCAGCGTACGACCGTCAGCATTGTCCGACTGCGCATCATGCCCAATACCTATGATGTACAACAATTTAGTGATCTTCACCTCATCAGGAATCGGGAAACTACCGCCAGGCAAATAGAGAACACTTCCACCCTCGGCACCCTCAATGGCATCCTTCAGGGTGTCATACACATTTGTGACACTACCTTTAACCACAGCTATCTGTTGCGCGTCGACCGTTACTATTGCCAGCAAGGCAAAACACCATGAAATAAAAAACCGTCTCATATTAATCCTATTTTTTTGTTTAAGCACATCTGAAACCGAAGTCGGTGTAGGGATTGATGTTGCGGACACCCATAACGCTGCAAAGGTAAGAAGATTATTTGAGACCGCCAAACTTTTCGGCATAAAAATGGGAAAAGGTCTTTGGCAACTGTATTTCATGCCAAGGCATAATAATCTCCTTCATCTTGCCGTTTTGTCTGCTATTATTACTAATTTGTGATAGCCGATAAATTTCATTCTTGAGAAAATTTTATAAAATGTGGCTTAAGCCTCCATAATATTGGCTAAACATTTGATTTCCAAAAGATTAATCTATGGAGGCTTAACCTTATAGCCTCCATAGAGCCATCACTTTTTATGCAAAACTTGACAAAATAGACACTATAATCGAGCAAATATTACTCTAAACAACTGTAAACGAGGCAGTTTGTCAATAACACAAATAGTCTGGACTATTAGTTTATCCAGCCTAAACTGGCAGTTTAGTTAGCCTAAACTGATAGTTTAGACTGTGTAAACTATGACAAACTCCTATCCTTTATATCATTATAGAGTCAGAAAAAGTTATCTAAATAGTCAAACAAATTCTGATTATTGGTAAGAAATGGAGGCTTAATGGAGGCACAAAAGGCAAGCCTCCATAACTAAAAATACTGATAATCAGATAGATAACCATCGGTATGGAGGCTTAAGCCAAATTTGAAAAATATTTGTGTAATTAGTATCCTTAGTGACCGAGTCTCCAGAAACCTTCACTCAAGTCGATTTAAATTTTGACACGATTCAAACGATGATTTGACTCGAGTGAAGGTTTTGAGGGGTATTTTTGAGGACACTCGGCGAGGCTGAAATCAATTTTCTGCCGAAAAGTTTGGAAGTTCGGGAAATAGTTCGTATCTTTGCAGCGTTCAAATTAATGTATAACTCTTAAACTATTACGTATGAGCACAAATGAGAAGTATTCCAAGAAAGGAGAAAAGGAAATGGAAGTGGAAATCAGCGAGCGGTACATCAACCCGTATACCGATTTTGGGTTCAAGAAACTGTTCGGCACGGAGCTGAACAAAGATCTGCTGATCAGTTTCCTCAATGCGCTGTTCCATTACAAGCCCGAAATCATCGACCTCACCTACATGAATACTGAGCACCTGGGCGAGGGCATTGTTGACCGCAAGGCCGTCTTTGACGTCTATTGCCGCCTGTCCGATGGCAGCCGCATTATCGTCGAGATGCAGAAGGCCGAGCAGCAGTACTTCAAGGACCGCAGTATCTACTATTCCACCTATCCCATCCGTGAGCAGGCTCCCAAGGGCATGTGGGACTACCACCTAGAGGATGTTTATACGGTGGGCATTCTGAACTTCACGTTCCCCGACGGCGAGTACCCGTCTGACAGTATGATCCACGAGATCAAGCTGAAGGACGTGGAGGACAACCATGTGTTTTATGACAAGTTGACGTTCGTTTACTTGGAGATGCCGAAGTTCAACAAGACGGAGGACGAGTTGGAGACGATGTTCGACAAATGGATGTTCGCCCTGTCGAACCTGGCCCGGCTGCTGGAACGTCCCAAAGCCCTTCAGGAGCGCATCTTTGCCCGTCTGTTCGAACAGGCTGAGGTTGCCCATTTCACCCCCCAGGAGCGCAACGAATACGTTGCAAGCAAGAAGGAGTACTGGGATGCCTACAGCATTGCGACCACATCCTTTAATAAAGGCTTGGCTAAAGGTCGGACTGAAGGGCGTGAAGAAGAGAGGCGGAAAAATGTCCAGGAAAAACTGGAGAGTGCACGTACTTTAAAGGCCAGCGGAGTTTCGCTCGAAGTGATTGTCAAGAGCCTCCACCTTACAGACGATGAGGCCGCCATGCTTCGGTTATAGCAAAAACGAATGCTTTAAGTTCACATGATTTCTGAATCTCACAAAAGGGACAGTCCCTTTTGTGAGTCCCTTTTGTGACTTTTTTCGTGTCCTTAGTGTCCTTGGTTGATCATTTTTCTGGCGAGGCGGCCAAGGAGGTTATCGTGGCCATGGGAGTCTTTGACGAGGCGGGTGACAGCATAGGACAGATAAAAACGCAGGCGGCAGAAGGCCGCGCTGCTATGGAGGGCATAGACGGGATGACGCAGGACGAAGGCGATGCCGGAGGGCGATAAGAGATTGATGGGTATGAGTTGCTTGCGGAATACATAGTTCGCATAGTTTTTCTTCGGTGAGCGATAGTAGCCGATGATGCGGTAGCCGTTACGCAGATGCCAACGGATGCTCCACTCGGCAGTCGTTCCTGTGATGCCCTTCAGATAGCGATACCCTGCCTGCCGAATGATCTCTGCCTCATAGTCAAGCATCCGCGAGGCAATGCCTTCTCGCCGGACAGATGACGATACTGCCAGACGGAAGCCATAGCACCAGCCCTGCCGTCGGTAGGTATTGAAGCTATGCATCCCCAACAGCTCACCTGTCTCGGCATCTAACGCTACAAACATCGGCACATTGCGGATAACCTTTTTTTCATATCCTTATTTTTTTAGTTATTAATATTGCTATATGTACGAATTTCTAAAATACGGCGACAAAGATACAAATATAATTTAAAGTATCCAAAAGAAATCGCGCTTTTTTGCAAAATCTCAAAAACGTAAAAACTAAAAAGCCCTGAACCATTGCTGACTCAGGGCTTCACACTTAATATATAAAGAAGGCGGCCTCCTACTCTCCCGCATTGCATTGCAGTACCATCGGCGCAGGCGGGCTTAACTTCTCTGTTCGGAATGGGAAGAGGTGGGACCCCGCTGCAATAACCACCTGATAACTCTCGAATTAGGAATTAGTAATTAGGAATTAGAAATTATGATTACATCATTCCCACTCACATGTCCTAACCGTATAGGTGACATATCTACACAAGACTTGCTTTCGAGACCTCAGTCGCATCTGAGCATCATATCTGCTCTCTACTTATCTCTACACCTGAAAGTACCGCCCACGGCGGAAGACTTCGGGCAATTAGTAGTGCTCGGCTTTGACGTCACCGTCTTTACACCTGCACCCTATCAACGTCATCGTCTATGACGACCCTCAATGGAGTCCTCATCTTGCGGCTGGCTTCGCACTTAGATGCTTTCAG
>JAEEGL016836911.1_pt1 | contig 12945 bp, 10 predicted proteins | sample 9134231 | NCBI WGS metagenome assembly JAEEGL01 (sample SAMN16246548, study PRJNA631951) | gut metagenome | biome: gut microbiome; feature: rumen; material: fiber-attached | host: Bos | place: Iran: Karaj | collected 2018-10 | reverse complement strand
TGGAAAATTCTTTTTCCCGGAAAACGTGATTTGCCATGGTATCCTCCGCACTTATCAGTTTATGGGTTTCTTATGGAATAGGTGACCGGCCTGTCAGATGGCCGGGTCAAACAATGAATAATTGTGTCAAAGTAAATTGTGAAAGTCGATATTATATATAGCAAACTTTGTGCCAACTTATAAATGAAATTCAGGACATATAAACAAAACAATATAACACTTATAAACCGCGGAAATACTGGATTCCCGCAGGGGGGAGAAACCGCGGGGCATCCTTATATGAAAAAAACGCAACAATCGTATGCAAAATCATTATGCAGTATGCAAAATTAATTTGCTTTTTCTGCCCGGCGTGGTATACTTTTTATATTTAGAAGGAACAACATTCATCTCTTTTATTGGTTATCTCGGAGGAACAAAATGCAGTTTTATGACGTGAGGGTTATGCTGGATGGCGAGAACAGGATCAGGGACTTTGAATTCCGCAATCCGGTACTTTCGGAGGCCTACAGGATCCACCTGGGCACGAATACGGGAAAGAGCCTTTTCGTGCTTTTCCCGGAACTGGAAAAAAGCCTCCGGAAAAAGAAAGGCGCGGAGACACAGGAGGGGGAGCTCCAGTGGGAGATGGAGCAGTTCTGCTGGCGGTATATCCCTGTGAATGAGAAAGGCAGCATTTTCCTGCTGAAACAGGCCGGGGACAGGGAGTTCCTGATGGAGAGCACCCTCGACCAGATCACCCAGGGCGTCCAGATTTATGACAGGAACGGGATAGCGGTCTATTTTAACCCGGCGACGCGGAAGATTTCCGGAATTCCCGAGACGATGGATATTGAGGGGCGCCATCTCCTGGATCTCTATGAGGAGGATGAGGAGATCAGCACGGTCCTGACCGCAATCCGCACCGGGTCGCCGGTACTCAACAGGGTGGACCACTTTAAGCTGAGCACGGGGAAAGAGCTGGCCACCGTCAATACGGCATATCCCCTGTACCGGCGCAAGGAGCTGGTTGGGGCCGTGTCCATCGACATGGACCAGAGGTATGTAAAAAGAGAGCTGAAACGCCTGCAGGAGGCCGAGGACGCCCTGACATCCTTCCGTGACAGCGGAGAAGAGATCCGGTTTACCGGCTATACCTTTGACCATATCATCGGACGGGGAATGGCGGATGCTGTGAGCCTGGCAAGGAAAGCCGCCGAGAGTGACAGCAATGTCCTGCTGGTGGGCGAGACCGGTACGGGAAAAGAAATCTTTGCCCAGAGCATCCACCGTTCGAGCGCAAGAAAGAAAAACAGGCTGGTGGCGCTGAACTGTGCCGCCGTCCCCGAGACGCTGATTGAGAGCGTGCTGTTCGGAACGGTGAAGGGAAGCTTTACCGGCAGTGAAAACCGGACGGGATACCTGGAGCAGGCCGACGGCGGGACCCTGTTCCTGGATGAGCTGAATTCCATGAGCATGGCCATGCAGTCCAAGCTCCTGCGCGTGCTGCAGGAGGGGGTTTTCCGCCGGGTGGGCGGCGAGAAGGAAATCCGCACCAACGTGCGCATCATCGCTTCCTGCAACGAGGACCCCTTCCGCGCCATAGAGGAAGGCCGGATAAGGCGCGACCTGTTCTACCGGATTTCCACCATCATGATTGAACTGCCGCCCCTGCGGAACCACCTGGAAGACCTGGAAGAGCTCATCCGCTACCATCTCAGGGCGAATGACAGGCTGTTCCTGCACACCTTCACGGATATTGACGGGGAAGTGCTGGAGATATTCCGGAGGTACGCGTGGCCCGGGAATGTACGGGAGCTGTTCCACGTGCTGGATTACGCGAGAAATGTGGCGGATGACGAGACCCTCCGGCCGGAAAACCTGCCGCCCTACATGAAGAGAAGCGGGCTGCTGGAGACCGCGGTGCGCGTATCCCCGGCAAAGGACGGGGAATCCTTCGATTTCAGGGAGGATACCCTGCAGTCCATCATGGATGAGTATGAGAACCGCGTGCTCCGGGCCGCCCTGGACCATTACGGCTACAATATCACCAGGACCGCGGAAGCCCTGGGCCTGCGGCGGCAGAGCCTTCAGTACCGCATCCGCAAATACGGCATCCAGATATAAATACTTTATTTCCGTGCGATAAAGAAAAATTTCTCTGCATTAAACAATATAGAAAGGAAATTCCAGCATGCTGTTTTTGGGATTATTGTCCGTGCCGGAAGAGCCGCCCGCCTATGACGGCATGAGCAATGAAAAACTGCTTACGGCGGCCGGGAAAGGCGACAAGGAAGCCTTTCACAGGCTGTATGAGAATACATACCGCACCGTTTACAGCTATATCCTGTCCATCGCGAAGAACCCGGCGGACAGCGAGGAGATCCTGCAGGACACGTATATGAGGGTCTGGACCTCGGCTGCCTCCTATGAATCCCAGGGAAAACCGATGGCGTGGATATTTACCATCGCGAGGAACCGCTGTTACATGGTGTTCCGCGCGAGGCGCCACGAGGCTGACGTGGGGCTGGAGGAGCTGGGGCAGGAAGGGCTGCAGGACTACTGCGCCGCCCTGGAGAATGCGGCCGACCGCGAGGCGCTCAACGCCGCGCTGAACATCCTCAGTGAGGAGGACAGGAACATTGTCCTTCTGCACGCGGCCTCGGGGATGAAGCACAGGGAGATCGCCTCGCTGCTTGCCATGCCGCTCTCGACGGTGCTGTCCCGGTACAACCGGGCGATGAAAAAACTGCAGAAATACCTGACGGACGGGGAGTCCCAGCAGTCCGCGGAGAAGTCCGCCGGGAAGAGGGAACCGTCCCGCGAGGGAAACAATAATGAAATAATCAGGGGAAAGGAGGGATAACATGGCTGAAAGAGAAAAGCTTCTGGACACTGCGCGGCCGGACTGGGCAGATACCGGCGTCATCGAGTCGCATTTAAAGTCTGCCGTGGATACCCTCACCCCGGATGTGTGGGACCGGCTGGACCTGTCTGTCCCGCAGGAGCCCGCCGATAAGCCCGCGCCCATTTACCGGATGTACCGGAGAATGCGGATTGCGGCTGCGGCATTTGCGGCCTGTCTCTGCATTGTGCTGGCAGGCGGCGGCATCAGCGTGTACCGGAACCGGCAGGTTGATTCGGTTGTGGGCATCGATGTGAACCCCAGCGTGCAGCTGTCCGTGAACCGCAGGGAGCGGATTCTCAGGGCGGAACCGCTGAATGAGGATGCGGAGATTATCCTCGGGGATATGGACCTGACCCAGGTGGACCTGAATATCGGCGTGAACGCCCTGATCGGCTCCATGGTGCGCCACGGCTACCTGGATGACATAGACAACGCCATCCTGGTCACCGTCTCCAACAGCGATAAAGAGAAAGCGGCGACCGTCCGCCGGGAGGTTGTGACGGAAGTGGCGAGCTCCCTGGAGGAACACCGGGTTGGCGCCGTGGTCTACGACCAGGAGCTGGAAGAGACCGAGGAGGTCCGCGCGCTGGCGGACCGGTACGGCATTTCTATAGGAAAAGCATACTTCCTGCAGGAGCTGGTGGATGAGAACGGCCTCAGCGGGGAAGATCTGGAGACCTTCGCAGGGATGAACATGGAAGAGATCGCCCGCGAGATCGCGGAGCGCTCCTACCGGATCCGGAGAAATGAGGGCGAGGAGGACCGGGCGGAAGTCATGGAAGTGACGGTCGCAGGGACGACGGCGCCGGAGACTGCCCCTGAGAGCGGGGAAGAGAGCACAGAGGCATCCCTTCCGGAGGAAAGCTCTTCCGCGGAAGAGCAGGAAGAGAGCAGCGCGGCCGGGGAAGCGTCCGGGGAGACGGAACCCGGGACCGCCGGAAATCCGGAAGAAAGCCTGTCTGAGAAAGAGATCGAGGAATCGGTTGGAATCGGCATGACCGAGGCGGAGGAAACCCATGCGGCGGAATCCCGGCTGAATGTCCGTATCGACAACGTGGATTACGACGACGGCCGCCTGTCCGTGCACTTTAAATCAAAAGTAGTCTGGAAATCGCCCTCCGTCTCCGTGGAGGATCAGGACGGCGAGACCTATTCCGCCAAAATTGTAGACAATGACTCGGAATCCTGCGAGATAGAAGTATACGGCCTGGACGGCGGCCTCTCCTGTGAATTCATCATAGGCGGCGTCGGCAGCCGCGGCGAGAACAGCTACGGCACCGTCAGGGGTTACTTCGATACGCCTGAGATCGCCGAGGGCGCTGTTTCCTCCTCACATCACGGGAAGAAGAACGGCGGGGACGATGACGGCGATGACGGCGACGATGACGACGATGACGATGACAGCAGGCCCGCGGGCGGAAACACCGGCGCCGGAAACGGCGCGGGGAGCAATAATGCGTCAGGCACCGCCGGTACGGGCACTGCGGATGCCGCAGGCGGCGCGGATGCAGCCGGAACCGGGGATGCGTCAGGCACCGGCGATGCGGATGCCGCAAAGGCGGCGGGAGGCACTGATGCGTCAGGCACCGCCGGTGCGGGTACTGCGGATGCCGCAAACAGCGCGGGAGCAGCAGGTGCCGGGAACGCCGGAGGCGCGGATACCGCGGCCGGCATGGATACCGCAGACACCGCCGGTATGGAAGCCGGCGCGGGAAGCGCTGATAAGGCGGATACGGTGGATGCCGTGAAGGCGGACGCCGGGAACGACGCGGCTGCCCTGGGTGCTGCGGCCGGCGCGGGAAACACTGATACAGCAGACACCGGAGATTCCGCGAAGGCGGATACCGGGAACGCTGATGAAGGCGGCGATGCCGATGCGGCAGGAGCCGGCAGCGGTGAGGGACAGGACGGCGGCGCGGAGAATGACGCGGCGGCGGGAAACTCCGGAAGCGTGTAACGCGGGCGTGTCTTAAAAAAAGTAAGTCCGGACCGGGATGAGACGAAAGTCTGTCCCGGTCCGGTTTTTTTCCGGAATTGTAATCCGAAAAAAAAGTGCTTGACGATTCCGATGTGTGTGATATAATGATTTTCGCAGTCAACATTACTGCGAACTGAATATTGGGCTATAGCCAAATGGTAAGGCAGCGGACTCTGACTCCGTCATTTTGAAGGTTCGAATCCTTCTAGCCCAGCGATATGAGCCGTTAATTTTTGCAGATGCAATGATTAGCGGCTTTCTTTTGTACAGAAAGGAAACCGGGGAGATGGAGAATATCGGGATCGCGGTGACGGACGGGAAGCCGGCAGGGCCGGGGGATGCCGAAGGGCGCGCGCTGGAGATAGAGAGAAGCATCATCAAGAAGTTCCGGCGCCCGATATGGCGCCGTTTCACGAAGGCGGTTCACGACTATCAGCTGATTCAGGAGGGCGACCATATCGCCTGCTGTATCTCCGGCGGGAAGGACTCCATGCTGATGGCAAAGCTCCTGCAGGAGCTGCAGCGCCACGGCATGGTGCATTTCGACCTGGATTTCCTGTGCATGAACCCCGGATATAATGAAGAGAACTGGGACCTGATTCAGGAAAATGCGAAAACCCTCGGGATACCGCTCACGCATTTCGAGTCGCAGATATTCGATATTGTGGCGGATATCGACAAGAGCCCCTGCTATCTCTGCGCCAGGATGCGGCGCGGATACCTCTATTCCCGCGCGAAAGCCCTGGGCTGCAACAAGATTGCCCTGGGACATCATTTTGACGATGTGATCGAGACCGTGCTGATGGGGATGTTCTTTGCCGGCAAGATAGAGACCATGATGCCGAAGCTTCACAGCAGGAACTTCCCGGGAATGGAGCTGATCCGCCCCATGTACCTGGTGAAGGAGCAGGATGTCCTGGCCTGGAGGGATTACAATCACCTGCGATTCATCCGCTGCGCCTGCCGTTTTACGGAACACATGGAAAAAGAGCAGGAAGAGACCGGCTCCCGGAGACAGGATATGAAGCAGCTCATAGAAAAGCTGCGGAAGATGGACAGCAATATTGACCGCAACATTTTCAACAGCACCCACGATATCAGCCTGAAAACCATCCTGGGCGTCCACGCGGACGGCTGGAAGTACAGCTTCCTGGATGACTACGACCTGCCGGAGGAAGAACGGTGGATAAGCAGGGCCGGGACGATCCTTCCCTCAAAGGAGGAACTTGCATGAGAATTCTCATTACCAACGATGACGGCATACAGTCGGAGGGGATCCGGAGGCTTGCCGGGATGGCCGCGCAGCTGGGGGAGGTCTGGGTCGTCGCCCCGGTAACCCAGTGCAGCGCCATGTCCCACCGGATTACCATCCGGGACGCCCTGATCGCGGAGCGTGTGGATTTCCCCGGGCCGGTGACGGCATTTTCCCTGAGCGGGACGCCGGCGGACTGCGTCAAGGTGGCCCTTTCCTACCTGATGAAGGGAAACCGGCCGGACGTGGTCTTTTCCGGCGTCAACCACGGCTACAACGCCGGGTATGACATCGCCTACTCCGGCACTGTGGGCGCGGCGATGGAGGCCATGATGCAGGGGGTTCCCGCCATCGCCTTCTCCGGCGAAGCGGTGGACTGCCATGAAGTCGAAGACCGGTATATGGGTGAGATCGCCCGGGAGCTTCTCGGGATGGAGGCGCCGGAGGGCGGCATCTGGAACGTGAACTTCCCCGGGTGCCCGCTGGAACAGTGCCGGGGCATTCTGCGGGACAGGACCGTGGCGCCCATCCAGGTATACAAGGACAAATATATCCCCATGGTCACGGACGAGGGGGATGTGCTGACGGTGGTCGGCATAAAAACGACGGCGGAGGAAGTCCCGGAGGGGACGGATCTTGCCGCCGTACTGGCCGGTTACGTGTCCGTCGGCGCGGTGAAGAGCAGCGTCCTGTAACGAGGAAAACAGAAAGGAAACAGTGGCATGGATCATTTTGTGCTGCATTCGGAATACAAGCCTACCGGCGACCAGCCGCAGGCTATCGAAGAGCTGGTGAAGGGCTTTCAGGAGGGGAACCAGTGCGAGACCCTGCTGGGCGTGACCGGGTCGGGCAAGACCTTTACCATGGCAAATGTCATCGAAAGGCTCAACAAGCCCACGCTTATCATCGCCCACAACAAGACGCTGGCGGCCCAGCTCTACGGGGAAATGAAGGAGTTCTTCCCGGAAAACGCGGTGGAATACTTCGTATCCTACTATGATTACTACCAGCCCGAGGCGTATGTCCCCTCGACGGATACCTATATCGAGAAGGATTCCGCCATCAACGACGAGATCGACAAGCTGCGCCATTCGGCCACGGCCGCGCTGTCGGAGCGGAACGACGTCATTATCGTCGCCTCCGTCTCCTGCATCTACGGACTGGGCAGCCCCATCGACTATAAAAACATGGTCATTTCCCTCCGGCCGGGCATGGAGAAGGACAGGGACGACGTTATCCGGAAGCTCATCGATATCCAGTACAACCGCAATGACATGGATTTTAAGCGCGGAAGCTTCCGCGTTCGCGGGGATACCATCGAGATCTATCCGGCCTACTCCAGCGGCGCCGCCTACCGGGTCGAATTCTTCGGCGACGAGATTGACCGGATCGCGGAGATTGATTCCCTGACCGGGGAAATCAAAGCCATCCTCGGCCACGTCGCCATTTTCCCGGCCTCCCACTATGTGGTGCCGAAGGAAAAAATGATGCTTGCCACGGAGAACATCCTGCAGGAGATGCAGGAGCAGGTGGCGTTTTTCAAGAGCGAGGACAAGCTCATCGAAGCCCAGAGAATCGCGGAGCGGACCAACTTTGACGTGGAAATGATGCGGGAGACGGGTTTCTGCTCCGGCATCGAGAACTACTCCAGGCAGCTGAATTTCACGAAGGCGGGGGACCCGCCCTGCACGCTGATGGACTATTTCCCCAGGGATTTCCTGATGATCATCGATGAGTCCCACATGACTATTCCGCAGATCGGGGGCATGTACAACGGGGACCGGGCGCGGAAAACCGTGCTGGTCAACTACGGGTTCCGGCTTCCGTCCGCCCTGGACAACCGGCCTCTCAGCTTTGACGAATTTGAGACCAAGATAGACCAGGTTCTGTTCTGCTCCGCGACGCCAGCCCATTATGAGGAGGAGCACGAGATGCTGCGGGCCGAGCAGCTGATCCGGCCTACGGGTCTCCTGGACCCGCCCATCGATGTGCGCCCCGTGAAAGGGCAGATCGATGACCTTCTCACGGAGATCACGAGAGAGACGGAAAAGAAGAACAAGGTGATGGTGACCACCCTCACGAAGCGGATGGCGGAGGACCTGACCGATTTCCTGAAAGAGGCGGGGGTCCGGGTCAAATACCTCCACTCCGACGTGGATACCCTGGAGCGCGCGGAGATCATCCGTGACATGCGCCTGGACGTGTTCGACGTCCTTGTGGGAATCAACCTCCTCCGGGAAGGGCTGGATATCCCCGAGATCTCCCTCGTGGCCATACTGGACGCCGACAAGGAGGGATTCCTGCGGTCGGAGACGTCCCTCATCCAGACGGTGGGGCGCGCGGCCAGGAACGCGGAGGGCCGCGTCATCATGTACGCGGATACGATGACGGACTCCATGAAGCGGGCTATCGATGAGACAAACCGCAGGAGGGCCGTGCAGGAGGAGTATAACCGGGAGCACGGCATCACGCCCACCACGATCAAAAAAGCCGCCCGGGACCTGATTTCCATCTCCCAGGCGGCGGACGGCATTACCAACCGGATCACCAAGGACCCCGAATCCATGGACCGGGAGGAGCTGGAAAAGCTGATCAGAACAGTGACAAAGAAGATGAACCAGGCTGCGGCGGAGCTGAATTTCGAGGAAGCCGCGCAGCTGCGTGACCGTATGGTGGAGCTGAAAAAGATGCTCCGCGAAATGGATGAATCATAACAGGGAAAATATGGAACGCCTGGCGGAATTCGCCCTCGGTGCCGGGGAAATGCTCCTGGTGAGCGGCGCGGAGATGGCCAGGGTGGAGGACACGGTTTACAGGATCCTCCGCGCGGGCGGTTGGGACTCCCCAGAGGTATTCGCGCTTCCGACCGGGATTTTTATCGCCGCCAGGGATACCAAGAGCGTCACGGCGATGCACCGGGTGACGGAGCACAGGACCGACCTCAGGAGGTTTATCCTGATCAATCAGCTGTCCCGGGAATTCTGCGGCGGAAAGAAATCATTAAAGGAAGCGGAAGAGGAGCTTTCCCGGATCAGGGAAGTCCGGGACTACGGTTTCGCTGCATGCCTTCTGGGTTATGCCCTTGTCTGCGGCTTTTTTGCCGTCATGTTCGGGGGAGGCTGTCCGGAAGCCATCGCGGCCGGCCTGGTGGGCCTCCTGCTTTGCGCGGTGCTGCAGGCGCTGCCCAAATACGCCATCAGCGATTTTATACGGATGCTCCTCGGCGGCCTCACGGTAGGCCTCTCGGCGCTGCTTCTGCAGCGCTTCCTGTGGCAGCCGCTGCACGCGGATCCCGTGGTGATGGGATCCATCATGCCGCTGGTTCCGGGAGCGACGCTCACCACAGCCATCCGGGACACCATCAACGGGGACTATGCCGCCGGCACGGCCAGATTTGCGGAAGCTGCGGTCATGGCGATGGCCATCGCCACCGGCGTGGCCATGTCCATGCTGCTGTCCCTGTAAAAAAGGAGGATAACCATGTCCGTCACACAGCTGCTGATTCAGACCGCGAGCGCCTTCCTGGCGATTCTCGGCTTCAGCCTGATCCTTGACCTTCCGAAAAACCTGCTGCTCGCCGGGGGCCTGACCGGTGCTCTCAACTGGTTCGTGTACTGCCTCGTTACCGGCGCCGGCCGGGGAAATGTGCCCGCGGCGCTGCTCGCGAGCCTTGCGGCCGCATTTACCAGCCATGTGCTGGCGCGCCGGAAGAAAGCGCCGGTGACAGCATTCCTGCTGCCGGGAATTCTCCCCACCGTGCCCGGGGGTTCCATCTACAGGACGGTCTATTACCTGAGCCGGGGGGAAAATGTCCTGGCAGGCCATTACCTTGCGGAGGCGCTTCAGATCGCCGGCGCCATGGCGCTCGGGATCGTTATCGTGGATTCGCTGGCAAGGCAGCTTCCCTGGGGAACGGTGATCAGGCACCCCTCCCTGCGGAAATAATAGATATGGTCGGAAAGCCGGTCGGCGCGGTCCACGCTCGATCTGTTGACTTCCCGGACCATCCGGTTCATATGTTCAGCCTCGCCGGAATCCTTTTCCGGCATCAGAAGAACCTCGTGGATACTTGAGGGCAGGATGACGAGATCGTCATCCACCTTATCCGCGAGGTTTTTCAGCACTCCGGGATAGAGCATGGCGGACGCGCCCTGTATCCCGGTCCCGTTGGTCAGGACGTAGAGGGGGGAGAATGGCATTTCGTCCGCATTCTCCAGCTGCATGGCCTCCGTCATGGTCCTGAGGCGGGCCGGCAGGACCTTCGGCGCGTTTTCCAGCGCGTCCCTGCGGAGCTCCTCCGGGGAAATGTTCCAGATGTCCAGGTGGTTTTTGCGGATGAGGCAGGAATAGAGTTCCCCGCCTGAGGTGTGGACCACGGAGATGAAAACCATGGCGAGGTCCAGGACAGGGAACCAGGGGAGATCCTCCAGGAGTTCGCGGTTTTCTTCCGTGTTGATCAGGCGGAAGGCGAGCTGTTCTTTTACGGAGGAATAGTCGCAGAAACGGTCCGCGGTATCCGGCGGAATCTCCGGGCCGGCGGCCGAGGCGCGCAGCACCTGCTCCGCGATCACATGCATCGGCATGCCTTCCCGGTACAGCTCATAAAGGTCGTTCAGGTAGACGGTGGGAGAGACGGGATAGGTTCCCGAGACGATGGTCAGGCCGTCGCAGACAGTCCCGTTGTTCTTCAGGACTTTGACGGGACGGACTTCCACGGAATCCCCCAGCTTTTCCTGGACAAGGACACGGACAGTGTTCAGAAAGGTCTCATATACCATAAAGTACCTCCTTCAGAATTGAGATATAGAGTTGCCTGAGAGGCCGGAAGAAATCCGGCCGGACGTATCGCGATCATAGCATTTGGGGAGGGCGGAATCTATGGTAAAAGTGCCGGGAAATTATACCTTCAGATTAAACGAAATTATCTGAAATAAAGGTTCAAAATATACAAAACGCCAAAAACAATCTTCTTAAGAAATAAGATATATAAATTTAATGCGATTGAGAGATAAAAAGTGTTGACAAATCGGAGGGGGTTTCGTATAATGAAACCAACAAAAAGATACAAAAAGAAAGGATTCAGAGGTGAGAATCCCAAAAAAAGAATCCTGATAAGGGGAAAGGAGTTGATTCCGCCGGAAGTTTAAAAGCGTCTGATTAATAAGAATCAGACAGGAGAACGCAGCAGAGAGAATCAAACAATTCTATAACCGGTACACAGTAACCGTTCGCAGCTGATATGACGAGAAAGTATCAGAGGAAAAAGGTACAGGGGAGTACGGATAGAAAGTAAAAAAAATGAAGGTTTGATGAAAAGAGAAGAGAAAGCTGCGAAGAACAATTGAATATAGATTGAAGTTAAATGGAGGTACACGCCATTGGATAACGAAATCTAAGAGGGTATTGGTAGAAAAGAAAAAAACCGATACCCTCTTTTATTTGCGTATTTGCGCGATGCGGCCGGAGAGCTGCCGCCGCGCCTGCACGGGCGGACATCCAACCTGCTTATTATATTCCCTCCAGGGAAAACGGCGGCGTATATTCCTCCCGGGCACTGCTCTTTTCCTGCATAAAGCCTCTGTCCAGGCCGAGCTGTATGGCGCGGTCGATAACCCTGCCGTATTCGTAGGTGGTGATCCGGCGGTTGATGTCCGGATGCTCGGCGCTTCTGTAAAACGGCGTGTACTGGCTCATGATGCTCAACAGGAAGCTGTCCCCCGGCAGCTCTTTTTTGATCTGCTCCAGCAGGCGTATGGAATCCTCCTTATGGCCCGGAAGGACCAGGTGGCGGATCATGACGCCCCGGGTGAGGAGGCCGTTTTCGACGACCGGCGGCCCGGAGAGAGAAATCATTTTCCGGATGGCCCGGATGGCGGTTTCGTTATAGTCCGGCGCGGCTGAGAGGCGGCCGGAGAGTTCCCTGTCAAAATATTTGAGATCCGGAAGCCAGACAGAGACATAGGGGGCGAGCAGCTCCACGGCTTCCTCCGTCTCGTAGCCCCCGGAATTATAGACGACGGGGATGTCGAGCTTCCCGCGGACGGCCTCCAGCGCTTCCAGGACGGACGGCAGGTACGGCGCCGCGGTGACCAGGTTGATATTGTGCGCCCCCTGCTTTTGCAGTTCCAGGAAGATTTCCGAAAGCCTGCCGGAAGAGACCGGTTTTCCGAAGTTTTCCTGGCTGATTTTATAGTTCTGGCAGAAGCAGCACCGGAGCGTGCAGCCGGTAAAAAAGACGGTGCCGCTGCCGCGCTCTCCGCTGATGACGGGTTCTTCCCACGGGTGCAGGGCGGCCCGGGCGAGCACCGGCCAGGACGGCGCCTGGCAGAAACCGCGGCCGTCATACCGGCTGATTCCGCACTGCCTGGGGCAGAGGCGGCAGTTCCGGTAGCTTACTGGCATGTCCAGGGGAATGTTGATGCGCTTCCACTCCTCCGCAAGCTTTTCCAGGCTGAAGGCCGCGTTGGCCGGGCTGGTGGAGGGGAGCTTCACGGCGGGGATGCCCGTGACGGGGCGGATATAGCGCTCGTACAGGTTCCAGGATGTTGTGCCGTTGCAGTATATCATCTCGATGGGAGCCCCCGACAGGATGGGGGACAGGTCGTTCGGGACGGCATTGCGGATGGAGCTGTCGCTGGAGCCGCGGATGTCGCAGCTGCCGATGACATCCCAGAGGGCGATGCGGTTCCGGAGGAGAAATGCTTTCTTCTGCTCGATGGTCTCCGGCACGGCTTCCTTCCGGAGGCCGGCAGCAAGGGTCCAGAACCGGTTGCGGGGATGGCCGTAAAAAAAGTTCATCTCCCTGGATTTCACCGAGGGAAATGAACC
>JAEEGL015267815.1_pt1 | contig 12945 bp, 10 predicted proteins | sample 9134231 | NCBI WGS metagenome assembly JAEEGL01 (sample SAMN16246548, study PRJNA631951) | gut metagenome | biome: gut microbiome; feature: rumen; material: fiber-attached | host: Bos | place: Iran: Karaj | collected 2018-10 | reverse complement strand
GCCTCACCTCGGGCATCTATTCCTTCCTCGAGAACTTCGGCAACAGGGGCGGCAACCTCATGCGCCGCTGCTATTTCCGCAACGGAGCCATGCGCGCGGCAGCCACAGGACAATGGTATGCCCTCAACCACGCAGGTTTCGGCAATACACAGAACAACGGCAACCGCTACTCGCGCTTCGACTTCGGCCACGGCGTCACCGAGCTTTTCGATAATGCTATGTACCTCGAGACAGGAGGATATATGGGAACGCGCGACAGCGCCGACACCTATTATGCTCCTGAACAGGGACAGATGCCGTGGGTCGATACGATCGATGTACAGCGCCTCAATCTTCGTGTCGATCAGGCTGTGACGCACAACCGTGCCAAGACCGTGCGCTCGATGGTGGAAGCTACGCGCACCGTCTCCGACCCCTCGACGTGGAAGGTCATCGGTTTCAGCGACGAGGAGACGTCGGGCGAGGGCGACTTCGGGCGCGCCGCACAGATCCTCGACGGCAGCACAGCCACCTATTACCACAACAAATGGAAGAACGGTTCGGTGAGCTTCCCCCACACCTTCGACTTCGATGCCGGCACCGAGACCACCGTCTCGTCGATCGAGCTCTTCCAGAGTCGCGACAGCGGATATCGTGCCCGACGCTTGGTAGTGTACACCTCTGACAACGGCTCCTCATGGCACAGCGCAACGACCAACCTCGACATTGAGGACTCTGACCACCCCACCATCGTGCTTCCCGAGCCCATCACCTCACGCTATTTCCGCATCCGCTTCTCGCAGGGTTACGGCACCAACCTCGTCATCAACGAAATCTATTTCAAGCACGAATACCGCCTTGCCGACATGCTCGCTTTAGCACAGCGTCTCATCGACGAGAGTGATCAGTTTGGCGGCTACGCACCTGCCGACCTCGAAGCCCTGCGCACCATCTATGCCGACGGCAGCTGCACCGACGTCGAAGCCCTGCGACAGGTCATCGAGCGCACCGCCGACGAGTGTCTGCCGCTCACCTACGGCATCGTCAGCAAACCTGAGCATTTCACCCCGATGGCAGTTTATCAGCTGTATCATTCGGCTAAGCGAGGCACGATCATCGCCACCGCCGACGGCGCCATCACCATCGCCGGTTCTGCCGTCAGCAATGCGCGTGAAGAATATCGGAGGCCGTGCTCCGTCACCGATCCGCTGTGCAACTGGCTGCTCTTACGCTCCGAGAAGTACAACGACTATTACCTGTATAACCTCGGCACCAAAAGCTATCTCCACGCCAACGGCACGTCGGTAAGCCTGTCGCCGACACCGACGCCCGTCTCTCTGGTCAACAACGGCAGTTCCTATGCCTTCGGCCTGAGTGGTAAGTATGTGGGTGTCAGTGCCAACGTCGCAGAGCCTGTGACGCTCGTAGCCTCGGTCGGCACCAGCTCGCTCTTCCAGCTGCGTTCAAATCAATACCTGCGCCCCGATGAGACCCTGATCCACGAGTTCATCACCGAGGCCGAGCAGGCGGCGCATGAAGGCAACAACCTCGAATACCTGTTCCAGCAGGGCCTCGAGACCTATGCTAAGGCCTTCGTCCTTGAGCCCGATCTCAGCTCACGACTGGTCCGTGCGTCCAGCAATCTCACATCGAACTGTAACACTACGCAGCAGGAAATACACAACCTTGCGAAGATCATCGACCGCAACAAGAATACCTATTACGAGACCTGGTACAGCGGCATCAGCTGGCCTGCCGAAAGGCCATACATCCAAGCCAAGTTCACCCAGGACATCGAGGCCTTCTGCTTTACGTTTACACCCTCGCAGAATGCGCAGTACGGCCAACCTGATATTCCCCAGGATATCATCGTGTCCTGTTCGCCCACTACGCGCAACTTCCTGACCATAAGACGACTGAACGAGGATATGCCTCAAACCGTGAACGACACCTACACCTCGCCCATCCTCTTCACCGACGGCAACGCGCGCAACCTCCGCTTCCAGGTCTTGCGCACCTACGGCCAGCGTGAGGACAGTCGCGTGTGGGCGATGAGCGAGTTCCAGATCCACAGCGTCGTCATCCATGAGGAGGCATCGCCCTACTACCAAAGAACGAATGTACGCGATGCCTTCGATGCCCTGCAAGCGCAGCTCCAAACCACACGAAATCTCATCGCCGACGATAACGCCACGCCTGATGATGCTGTCGCGCTACGCGATGCGATCGATCGCGCTGAGGAAGCACTCCTCAACACCGATGGCATAGAGAATGATGAGGCCAATGGGACTCATGGCGCCATGGCCACTTGGTATGACCTTAGCGGGCGCAAGGTCAATATCCCCTCCCTTGGTGAGGGCCGGGGTGGACTCACGCACGGCGTCTATATCCGCCAAGGATCTAAGCCCTGCAAAGTCATCCGATAACGCTCCGCCCGACCTTGGTCGCTCTGCGAAGAACTTTCCGCTCGGCGCTTGCGACGCTTCGCTCTGCGAAGAACTTTCCGCTCGACCTCTGGTCGCTCCACACTTGGAGAACTTTCAATTTTCAACTCTCAGCTCTCCGCTCGGCGCTTGCGACGCTTCGCTCTGCGAAGAACTTTCAATTTTCAACTCTCAACTTTTCACCTCTCATAAATGGTTCATCTCGAAAGCGATTACAACAACGGCGCGCACGAAGCCGTGCTGCGCCATTTCATGGAAACAAACACAGAACGCACGCAAAGCTACGGCGACGACCGCTTCAGCCAGCGGGCACGTGAACTCATCCGCGAGGCGTGCGAGGCACCGAAGGCACAGATCTGGTTCCTCGCCGGAGGCACACAGACCAACGCCACCATCATCGACTGCGTCCTGCAGCCCTACGAGGGCGTCCTATGCCCCGACACCGCGCATATCAACGTGCACGAAGCCGGCGCCGTAGAATTTACAGGCCATAAGGTCATAGCCCTGCCGCAGCACGACGGCAAGCTCGACGTCGGTGACTTACGCGCATGGCTCAAAGCCTATTTCGCCGACGAAACCGCAGAGCACATGGTGCGCCCCGGAATGGTCTATATCACCTTCCCCACCGAGTTGGGAACACTCTATACGGCCGATGAGCTCAGGGCGTTGCACGACACGTGCCGCGAGTATGGCCTGCTGCTCTATGTCGATGGGGCGCGCCTGGCTTACGGTCTGGCTGCCAGCAAGGACGTCAACCTGCCCCTGCTCGCCCAGCTGGCCGACATCTTCTATATCGGCGGCACGAAATGCGGAGCCCTTTGTGGCGAAGCCGTCGTCTTCCCCAACGGAGATGCCCCCTCTCACATGCTCAGTCGCATCAAACGGCATGGCGCCCTGCTCGCCAAGAGCCGCGTCGTAGGCGTGCAGTTCGAAGCGCTCTTCGACAAGGGCCTTTATTTCGATATCGGCAAGGGAGCCATCGACAAAGCCATGCGCCTCCGTCGCCTCTTCGTTGACCGGCTCGGCTACAAACCCTTCATCGACTCGCCCACCAACCAACAGTTCTACGTTTTCCCCAACGATGCCCTCGACGGCTTGCGCCAGCATATCGGATACGAAGTGTGGTGCCCCGTTGATGAGCACCACACCGCTTGCCGTTTCGTCACCAGTTGGGCAACGACAGAAGAGGAAATTGCAGCGCTTGAAACCAAGCTGCTGCAATAATCGTTGGAGTTCAGATCACCATGCCTCGTGCATCTCCACGAGGCATGCGCCTTTAACCCTAAATCACGACGGCCGTGCCGCTCGTAGCGACCATCAACATCGAGCTGCTTTGGCCGATTGTTTCGTAATCGACGTCGATACCTACGATGGCGTTGGCGCCGAGGGCAGCCGCGCGCTGCATCATTTCGTTGATGGCATTGTCTTTGGCTTCAATCAGCACCTTCTCGTACGTGTTGCTGCGACCGCCAAAGAAATCCGTGAGGCCGGCCATGAAGTCCTTGATCACGTTGGCACCGATGATAACCTCGCCGGTGACGATGCCTTTGTATTCGCGAATGGGATGACCCTCGAGGGTCGGAGTTGTGGAAAGTAACATAGTCGTATTCGTTTTAAGTTTTAGTTTTCGTTTTCGTTATCGTTATCGTTATCGTTTCATAAATTATCCATTATCCATTATCCATTGTCCATTGTCTTCATCACTCCTTTATGCACGATCAAAGCCCAAGTAACCCACCTCCCTCAATAATTTCTTCAAAACATGTCAAAAAAGACGTGCCTCATCATGAAACACAACATCTGGAGTAACCGGGATTTATTGATGATTGATGATTGATAGATTTGAATTGATTTGTACGATTTCTGCCACGAGTGGCACTCATTCCTCAATCCTCAATCCTCAATCCTCCTCTCCCTCAGATGTTCTACGAGAGCAAGACCTGTAAGGATTTGCACGATAAGTCAACAGGCTTATATCTTTATGGCAACCTCTATGTGGCCGATGAATTTATGAGAGAAAAGAATTTATTATGATCGTACGACATAGCCTAAGCTCATCTTTTGAACCCTAATCGGTCAATAGGATGAGTTTTTTTCATGCTTGATAGTAAAAAAATCACTCATCACTCACCATTCATCAATCTTTTTTCATATCTTTGCCCCCGAAATGATGGACGAAGGTATAGATATCAGGGCGTTTCTCATTGATAAGCTGAAGCAGCAACATTGCTTGTGGAGCTATGAGAACGACTCCATACACGACATCCCAGACGGTGTCCTGGTGGAGCTGGTGATGCTGTATCTGGACATCGACGAAATCAATCTGCTCTTCCAACTCTTCGACTATCAGAAGGTGAAGCGCGCTTGGATCGAGAATGTGGTGGCCCAAGGCGAACGCTACTATAACCTGAATTACTTCTTCGCTTGGTATTATTTCCACGCCAAGCAACCTCGTCGCTACGTTAAAGCGATGGCGACGCGACAACTCAACAAACGATTGGCCGCATGAATCCACTGTCACTTGCTCCGCGGACAGGTAGGCTTATCGAAGCAGTTAGCCGACTAGAGTGCATCAAACCCTTTGTCTTGGTGGGCGGAACGGCTCTGTCCATCCAGCTGCAGACCCGTCAGAGCGAGGATCTGGATTTTATGCGTTGGCAACAGGGAAAGAATGATACCCTCGATATCGGTTGGCCTGCAATACAACGTGAGCTTGAAAAAATAGGCACCATAAATGATATCCAAGTAGCAGGTTTTGATCAGGTGCTATTCATCGTTGACGGCGTAAAGATTTCCTTTTATGCGGCTCCTCGCAAGCGGATTGCGACGATGCGAGAAATACCCTATCTAAACAATATCCGGCTGGCAGATGTGGAGTCAATCGGTGTGATGAAGATGGAGGCGATGATGCGCCGAAGCAAGTTCCGTGATTATTATGACATCTACTCAATCCTCAAGAATGGTGTAGACATTCACAAGTTGATACCACTGGCATTGGAACATTCATCTCACAAGTTGAAAACGAAGGGTCTGCTGGCGATGTTGACTAACGGAGAGTTGTTCCGCAAAGACGAACAGTTCGCGCAACTGCAACCAGTGTTCGATGTGAACTCCAAGGATATTGAGGATTACATCAAGGGATTACTCCAATAAATAATAGAAGTCCCGCAGCTTGTTGAGCAATCATCCCCTTCATCCTGCTGCAACAGCGGCGAGTGAAGGAGTGAAGGTTTTTTCGTGTTTTTTGATGTTTCCTTTTGCCTTTCCTCTTCCTGTCCCTCGCCCCTCGGGGAGAGTCGGAGAGGGGGCCACGTCCTTTTTTTGCCCTTCTCACAAAAAAAATCACTCATCACTCACCATTCATCAATCTTTTTTCATATCTTTGCAGCGTCCCGCGCAGAAAACAACCCTTTGAAGGTTGCGGAAGGGTGGGATATACATACTTAAAAGGCGTTATCTGAACGCTTTGACTTTGACGATGACATTACCTTATTCTGAAAACCTTTCCACAAGTGCGATGAATCGCGTGTTTGACAACACGGTAGCCACATATAAGTTCTATTGGCTGCTTGCTCTGTTGGACATCTTTGTGAAAGAGGGAAAGAGCCAAGTACTTGCTTTGGATGTCGCGTCGCGGATGGTAGCTTACGCCTGGTATCCTATCGAATTCTTTAAGTTGTCATTCGGTTATGGCGATTCCATGGGTAATATCATTCCGCAAGTCGCTCAACTGACCGGCATCACTGTGGATGACAAACTGGAGGACAAGAGCAAAGTAATACAAGAGGCTGTAAGGGACAATCGTGAGGTTCGAACTAAAGTCAAGAAGCTGTTAGACAATGTGCCATATTGGTTCCTGTCGCCTTGGTTCCCACAAAAGAGTAGACATGATATCATCATTCTCTCTCAGTCCTATGAGAACAGTTGCTTGTATTCACTCTCAGGCTCTGGAGAGCATCTTGAGGTAACAGTCAATCCACTTTGGCAAAACTATTTGCAGACGAACTATCAGATTCTTCGCAACTTCGCTTTTTGGAATCTCAGCCTCTTCTTGCAGTCCAAGAACCCGAATATACCCAATATCATTAGTGTCCAATAAAAAATGGACACTAATGATCGAAGATAATAAAAAATACGATATGGCTACAAATCAAGAAGAATACGAACGTTTATACCTTCTCGTTAGAAAAATAGTTCGTTTTGCAAATCTATTTACAAACAAAGCTGATTACAATTCAGAATTGTCCAACTTTTTAAAGACTATAGGTTGCAGTTTTAGTAACAACCTCACCTTAAAAGATTATGTGCAGTTAATAATTGAAAATGACATTCTTAATTGTTACTTCTTACTGGGTTATCAGCAATCTTATAATAGAGAACTATACACACTGTTAGACATGATTAAATATAGTTTTCATATTCAGGATGTTCCATGGTCATATAATGAATTTCAGAATTTGTATGGACAATATGGTAATTACTTCTGCGAAGTATTCGATATAAGCAAGAATGCCATAAAGTCTTATGATTTCCCCACTTTATATATATTTTTAAATGAGGTAAATGACTCCAGAGCTGATGAATATGTAAGCCTTCTTCAAGAGATTACAAATGTCTTGTCCAATAATCAAGAGGGGATATCCAATAAAAAAGACCCACGAATAGAGTTTTTGTTAACTTATCCGCAGGCTTTTTTACATTCAGAAGACGATAATAATGAGAGGCAACAAATAGAAGATGATAGTGGCTTTCGACAAGTAGAAGAAGAAAGTAACGAATACAATACAGATAATAGTTTCCAGAATATGAATTTACTAAAAGACAAAAAAATTAATGGGATTTCTTTTGAGATAATAAGAGAGGAGTACCACGAAGGTGCTTTCTGCCCATTTTGGCTTTTCCTTCGTGTTACAAATTATACTGATCATAAGAAAAAAATTGATGTTCGCCTGAATTATATTTCAAGTAAGCATGGACTAAAGACGTTTGGGAATCAAGTAACTATTCCAGATAATAGTTTCGTTGATTTAAGATATCTTTATGAGGATATAACCAAGGCATACGATGGTGATCGAATAGAGATGGTAGTAAACGAAGGGAAATGTGCTTCTTTAAGATTGCTTCGAGAAAGAGGAAAATGGACGATTGTTGAATCTATAGAAAGGAATACATATAATAGACAATTAAAGAGTAAAATAGAGCACTTTGAAGCAATTGATGAGCAGTTTGGGATAACCCTTCAAAACTTCTCAGTTAAGGTGGAAGATGAAAACTCCCTTAATTTGTTCTGTGAAGTCCTTGCCTTAAATGGTGAAGTTCCTCAAAAAGGTTTTAATGTAGAAGTTGCTATATATGATTCTGAGAACTCTATTATATATCAAACAAGTCTTAGTAAGTATGATGGAGAGTTTAAAGGATTTGAGGTCTTTAACTTTGGAACTATAAGACTGGATATTCCAGTCGATGAGATTAGTAAAATTAGAATCTATCCTACACGATGAATAAAGAAATGTCTTTACTGAGAGAGTCTCTTATTGCTGAAGCGAAGAGTTCTCCAATGCTTCTGTCAGATCTTGCAGGTTTGGAAGCATACGTATCTGAGAGTTACAATAGCCGTTCATTTATTGAACTATTGCAGAATGCAGATGACGCTAAGGCAACAAAGTTTTATGTTAAACGTTCTGGCGATTATCTGTTCGTTGCTAATAATGGACGACCTTTTAACATCAAGGACTTAGAAAGTCTATGCCGTAGCGCGTCGTCAAATAAGGTTAGAGGAACGACGATTGGATACAGGGGAATCGGCTTCAAGTCTGTAGTCAGTTTCGCAAAAGAGGTACACCTGATAAGTGGAGATTTTGAAATTACATTCTCAAAAGAATTGTCAAAACAAATCGTTCCACAGGCACCAAAGGTTCCTTTGATAAGAATTCCTCATGAGCTGGAAAGGTCTGTAAAGGATGAATTGGCAGACGAAATTAGGAAGATGCAGAGTGAAGGGTTTAATACGATCTTTATCTTTTCTGGAGTATTGGCTAATCAGATAGACGAGGAATATACTTCTTTTGCCAATACGACATTATTGTTCCTAAATAGCATCCAAGTCATCAAGATACATTTAACAAAGAAAGTGACAGCGAATATTGCGGTCATTGAAGAGAATGAAAGAGGACGTTATTTAAGGGTATCAACGACAGAGGCTATTTCTAACTGGTTAGTCTGCTCAGATTCTGCTTGCAGTATAGCATTCTCTATGAATAAAGACAAGGTTGAGAGGCTACCAAAGAGCGAGGCCATTATCCATGCATTTCTTCCAACGGAAGATAGTTGCGGATTAGGTGTTGTGGTGAATGGAGACTTTAGTACAGACCCGTCTCGCAGACATCTCATAATGGATGATACCACGATAAAAGTTATATCTAACCTCACACATCTCTACGCTTCTTTGCTAAAATACGCATTAGCAAACAAAGATAGAAATATGGTAGATGCTTTGATGCCTTATTTTGACTGGAAACTGATTCAATTGATGAAACAGTCATTTGAAAAAGAATTTGCGATTAAGATTAAGGATGCTTTTGGCAAAGAGCTATCAAATGTTAGACTGGCTCCATCATGGTTGAATGCAGAGGATTTTTCCAAGATAATGGAGGCTTCAAACTTGCCATATATCGCTCCAGAATGTAGTAATGTTCCTGGATTGAGTGATTTATTAAAGTTTTTAGGTAATAAGCCTGAAGACGTTGGCTCGCTTATCGTAAAAGCAGACAACACACAAATATCTGTGTTGGGATGTGCTCAAATATTGTCAGCAGGAATGAAAGAGGCATTGATGAATCACAGATTGCCTTCTTTGACAACTGCCGCTTTAGTAATGTCGAATGGTGGCCTATGTTCCTTGAAAGAAATAAATGACGAAGAAGGTGAAATTGATGAGAGTTATATCAAACTGATGGAGGATAATGGTATGTCTAAAAATGACATTAGCCAGTTCCTTAAAAAATCAGGGCTGTCCAATATCAATGCAGTACAATTCTCTGATGACGACGAAGATGAATATACCTTTAATAATGAGGACGATGAGGATGAGGACTATGATGGTTATATATCAGCTCCATCAAGTGTATCTCAATGGTATAACGATGCCTCTTCATCCTCAAAACCAGTTGTGAATAATGAAAGTATACAAAAGTGGAGAAGCGCGGAAGAGAACACTTTGGCGGCATTGAATGCTAACGGATTCAGGCTTAGGGATGTTAGCAAACAAAATCTAGGATTTGATTTGGAGGGTTGTGATCCAAATGGGAAGAATATATATATAGAAGTAAAATCCATTGATTATGTGGGACAAAAATTCCGAATGACAAACAATGAATTTGCTGCTGCACAGTATAAGCCCGATTGTTACTATCTGGCTCTAGTTTTCCAAAGTAATGATTCTTTTGAAATAAGCCTGATAAGAGATCCCATTAATCGTCTTAACTTGACAAGACAAGTCGTGCAATGGGTCTGGGAGTGCTCTGATTATGATTATAAGCCAATGAAGTTTAAAATATAGTTTATTTAATCTAACTCATTAATCATAGGATTCATGAAGTTATATCATTATACATCACTTGATTCATTTAAGAGTATTTGGGATAGTAAATGTCTCAAATTCTCTGTTAGTAAGACGACAAATGATTCATTTGAACGCAATAAGAGTTTAAGGCTTACCAATGGCTCATTCCCCTCAGCTAAAGATGCCAATACAATAGAGTATTTTATTTCTTCAGTTTTTGGTGAGATAGAAAGCTATCGTCAAATTAGTTTGACAAAGGACTATAAGAACCTGAAAGGCTTTGCATCTCCTATGATGTGGGGGCAGTATGCTAGAACAAAATTAGAGAACATTTGGCAAGATGGAGTTTGTATTGAATTAGATAGCACCATAATTAAAAGGCCTAAAGAGTTTTTTTATGAGGGAGAAATTGATTACAAAGAGATAGTCCCAATGCCGTGTTTAGAAGGAATCGACCCTTTGCAATTTGATGCGGCTGAGAAGTATGTGAAACTTAATAGAAATCTGTTGTTCTTTACTAAGCATAAACATTGGGAACATGAAAATGAATATCGAATAGTTTGTAAGGGAGTTGAGTACCTTGATATTTCAAATGCAATAACAGGAATATATGCATTAGAAGGAAGCGAGGCTTTAACAAAAGTAAAAGAACTTGTAAAAGATGAGTCGTTGGTCTATTTCCTGAGACAAAACAATGCAGAAAAGTACCATTTGACTGCTACAAATTTGAAACAAATTAACGGCCTTATCGATATGTGTTGATTTTATACGAAGAATCCTATGCAGCTATTACCCACTCTGATATTCATATTAGTTGTCATACTAGTCATCTACCTTGCATGGTATAATTCAGCAAGGCAGAAAGGTAAGAGAGGGGAGATGCGTGTTTCTGCTATATTGTCACAACTGCCAGACGAATACACAGTTCTCAATGATTTGGTTTTCAGAACGGAGAAGGGAACGACTCAAATAGACCATGTAGTTGTTTCAAAGTATGGTATCTTTGCTATTGAGACTAAAAACTTTAGAGGTGATATATATGGCGATGATAGGCGTCAGAAGTGGACGCAGCTGATTGTAACAGAAGTGACGTACGCAAAAAAATGGTGGAAGACTTACACCTATGTGACGAAAAATCAATTCTACAACCCTGTCAAACAATCTGTAGGTCATGCTCTAAGAATAAAGGATATGATATCAGCATTCCCACATGTTAAGATTGTACCTATAGTTGTCTTTACAGGTGAGGCAATACTGACCAACGTCGAAAGTAGATACCATGTCGTTTACGCAAAAAGTCTTTTGGATGTTATTAATGGATATAGGGCGATATACCTAACCGATGATGAAGTACAAGCGGTTGTTCGCATTCTTGAAGGAAATAACGTTCGTGAGATTGTAAATGACACTCAACACGTCAGAAATCTTCGAGCTGCAGCGAGAGAAGTTAATGCAACCATCAATTCAGGCATTTGCCCTAAATGCGGAGGCCGCCTAGTAGAACGAAATGGTAAGTATGGCACCTTCTATGGGTGTTCTAATTATCCTAATTGTAAATATACAACTCAATGAGTAGCAAAGAATCAAAGTAGAATCATAAGATCAGGACAACTGATACGCTGAATCAAAGACTCTGTTCCTGTTATACATTGCAATCGCCTGCATCGATAGCTCGATGCTGGCGATTACATATTTCAACCCTGATTGATGCGAGGCAAGTTGGTTTTCAGTTTTGAGAAGGATGTAAAAGACGACCAATAGCTCATTTTGCAGGATGGAACACCCTTCAGATGCCGATTTCTACAAGTGTTTTAGAAGATTCAAACGTTTCAGAGCATAAATTGATGGTAGAAAACGCTCTATAGCTCATTTTGCAGGATGTGACCACCCGCAAGCCCCTATAATTACTAACTTTGCAGGCAATTCAAAAGCCCAAAAGTAGAGTTAGTATGAACAAGAAAAAGTGCGCGGTATGTGGTTCGTCACATACAGTGAAGAATGGAATACGCAAAGGCGTACAGTTGTACAAATGTCAGGAATGTGGGTATCAGTTCCGAGCTGGAGTGGAGGTCGGCGAGAGTGACCTGTGGAATGCCTATCAGCAGGAAAAGCAGACAATCAAGGAGCTTTCCGAGCGCTTTGGCAAGAGCGTAACTACCATCAAGCGCAGATTGCACGACATCAAGCGCGAATGGGTGCAACCACCTCTGTCCGGTGGAGGCTTTGTGCATCTGGACGTGACCTATTGGGGACGCAGCTTTGGTGTGCTGTTAGTATTGGATAACCAGTCGGGGAAACCTCTGTACATGGCCTTTGTAAAAAGCGAGACGGTGAAGGACTATGAGGATGCCGTTAGCAGCATAAAGGGGCGTGGCTACACTATCCGCGGATTAATCATAGACGGCAAGCAGAGCCTGTTCAAGACGTTTTCAGAGTACCATATACAGATGTGCCAGTTCCACATGAAGCAGATCATCAGACGTTACCTGACGCTGCATCCTAAGATGCATGCCAGCAGAGAGTTGAAGGAATTGGCAGACAGGCTGCACAAGGCTGACGAGGCAGATTTCAAGAAGGATTACCATGCATGGAAGGAGAAGTGGAAGGACACGATTGGCCACAAGAGCCTCCACAAGGACGGGAAGGCGCACTATACGCATCAGCGGCTCAGGGCAGCGATGAACAGTATGAATTTCTATCTCCCTTACCTCTTCACCTACCAGCGGGAGGACTGCAAGGGGATGCCAAATACGAACAACAAGATTGAGGGAACCTTTACAGACTTGAAGAAGAACCTGAACAACCACAGCGGCCTGACACAGGAGAACCGCAAGCGGTTCATTTCTGGGTTTTTCTTGGCATTGAACAACGAATTGCAGTTATAAAGCAGAATGGGAGCCGCACATCACATGCGGTTCCCATCCGACTTCTGCACTTTCGTGTTACAGCCCTATTCCTCAT
>JAEEGL014735705.1_pt1 | contig 12945 bp, 8 predicted proteins | sample 9134231 | NCBI WGS metagenome assembly JAEEGL01 (sample SAMN16246548, study PRJNA631951) | gut metagenome | biome: gut microbiome; feature: rumen; material: fiber-attached | host: Bos | place: Iran: Karaj | collected 2018-10 | reverse complement strand
TTCGTGATTCACGTCAAGCGCGAAGCGCTTTGGCGCTTGTTAGGGAAGCGCTTGTCGAATACAGAAAATTCCACGAGGATACGCTCTTTCATCGGGATAATTCGTACCTTTTCAATTCGTTCTTTATGGCTCGTGTCGGTCGTCTTGCTACGTTGGAATATGCCAAATCTGGTTCTAACGCCGAGGCTAGAAAGCTTGTCCTCCTTTTGAACGACTATATTGGTTATCGTCCGATTCCAGTTTTCGAGGATGGCGTTAGGCGTGAACCCAACGAGCATGAATGGATTGCGCCCCTGCCTCTGTTTTATCAAGGGGCTGGCGTTGCGTTTGGAATGTATCATGATATTGTCGAGGGCACGCTCAGAATACTGCGCGACGTTGATCCCGACATTCTTTTCGACGCGTGCTTTGATCTCAATAAACTTAGAGAACTGGCAATTGATCCGCGTGCATACGACTTTACTCATCCTGTCAGTAGCCGTCTTAACTATAGTTTCGGCACATGGGACGATCGTTCAGTTGATCAGGATGGGTATTTCCGTCGTTTTATAGTTCAACGAACGACCGTTGACGCTATTATGGCTCGTGTTTGGAACGAACAGAATCCTGAGCTTCAGAAAGAGTATCAATACGAAGCCTCTGCCATCTTAGCTGGAACAATTCTTATGGGGTCAGGCGTCAGCGGCGGATATGTCCAGGCTCATGATTCTTCTGTTTCTTTAAGTACATTAGCGTCGAAAATTGCGAATTATCGAGACGCTTTTTACAAAGAACTCCTCGAAAAGGTCCCACAAGGTCTTAAAGCCCGGCTCGACGCCGAGGCTGCCCAGTTGTTCCAACCGTTCGCTGGAGCTCGTCTAGCTTTGAATCGCCAGATTTCACATAAAGGAGCCGATCAGTCTCAGCGTTTCCAACTTGCGCGAACTTTTGCCCGGATGGGTTACCTTAAGGCGGCGGAACGTCAGGCAGACGTAATTGAAACGACTTCTGCTAGACTACTCTCCAAAATTGACTGTTTAATTACGGAATCCCATTTGGCCATCGATGTGGGTAAACTCCATGAGGCCGCCGCTTGTATGCCAAAAATCGAAGAATTATTGCAACGCGCTCTAAATTGTGGAGCATTTCCCGATCCTTGGTATATTCTTGGTTTTGATTCTGAATTTAATCTCTTTCCTTCCGTTGAGAACGGCGTTCATGACCATCGTCTTGACACGCTGATCGATTTGCTTAACGACATTTTTGACCTGTATAGTCGTTTGCAAAAAGAAGCGTCGGCTTCAGGCGATAACGATCTTCGATGGACGCTCTCTGACCAAATGAGCGAACTTGCCGGCTGGTGGGATCAGTATGGCAGTACGGAAGTCTCGTCTGTCGAAGGGTTTTCTGGTCAAGAAGTTTGGGAATCTGCCGCAAAAGCGTCTACTGCGCTTGCAGCATGGAATCAGGCGGGAAGAGCGATAGGCGACGTTGCGTTTTGGAAGAAGCATGTCGAGCGCTTTAAGTCTCCTAAGGCTTTTGTCCTTCTTGGCGAGGATCTTCTTGAGCGACATGACTTGATTTCTTGTTCGTCCCTCTTGATTTTCTGGCTTAGCCAATCTCCGACGATTCCCTTAATAGAAGGTGATTACTCGTTTCATACCCTTGCTGCAGGTTGGTTGGAACAGGTATGGAGTCGTACGTCAAAAGGGGCGAATTCTTCTCTTCGAAATCGTAACCACTCTGACCTCCAAGAAAAGTGGTCGATAGAGGAGTATCTTAACCGGTGGAATCTCACGAAGGGTTTCCTCGATCGTATTGAAGCGAATGCGGACGAATATTGGTCCACGCCGCTTCTTGAGCTCTCGGAGGAGTCTTTTGACCGTAAAATTGATTTCAAGACAGACAATCCGCTACTTTCTGATTTAGCACGCAGGGTTGTTCTTTTGACGCGTCTAAAGCGAGATGAGAAATCTGGGAAGACCACGATAACCGTCAAAGCGTCACTTCGTGACGCAGCTCGAGTTTTTAATACGTCGAATCTTCCTTCTCCAGAAGAATTTGAGAAATTTTACACAGAAAACCAGAATGTGTTTCCACCGTTTATTTCGTATTACGTTTTTATGGAGATCATTATTGGCGCTGTAAATATGTCTTCCGTTAAGCGCAGGCAATTTCATGAGTATGTGTTTGGAAAACCACGCCGTGATTTTACCATTTCCGATCCCCATTTTTCGCCCAACGACGTGAGTGAAGGCTCTTCTGACGGAAAGAGAAGTGAGAAGGAAGCAATTTGGGAAAATCTTGTCGGTACTCTTGGGATTGAAGGCGACGGAGTTGAAGTTGTCGAAGACGTAAATCGTTCTTTGGACGGCGCTCCTAGCGCAGACTCTTTTTCTCCGAACACGGGTTCTCGCGACGATACAGAAATAGCTTTTCTTTCCGAAAACGACGAATCGGACGACGATGAAACAATAACTGGCGGAGATCCAATTTTTCGTGCTGCATACGAGCATATGAGTTTTAAAGATAGCGCCGACGATGGCAATGAGGATGACGTCGAACCTGGGAGTTCGCCTTCCCACAGGGGAAGCGATGGGAGCGATTATGAACTCACTCAAGAGACAGAACGTGTTTCTGAGCGTCTTCTTTTCCTTAGTTCTATTGTAAGACTTTGGAAATTCGCGGCCGTTAAGTCTCCTTTGCTGAATTTTCACACGGCAAAGTCCGTTGACGACGACGTTATTACAGACGCTCGACTTCGATTAGAGGGGTGGCTTAAACAGGCTCAGATATTTCAAGCAGGATTGTATGAGCTACTTGATCAAACAGGCCGTTTTCGTGTATTTAAACCCTCTGGTACGGCTGAATCGCTCGTCGAATATGACATGCAACGTGGCGCTAAAGAAATTCTTCTTGATCGTGTTATTTCGGCAATCGTTGAAGTAGAGGACGTCATTTGGACGCTTAAAGCGACATTACGAGACGAAACGACGGAACCTTATGAAAAGTTGTGGAAGACGATAGCGCTTCAAGCGTTCGGCGCAATTTTTCGAAGCGATGTAAAACTCGTTCGTCGTTTATGGCCGTCGCTTCTCAAGAATCTTAAATCTGAGACTCTTCTCTATATACCGACTTCCCGCGGCGGCGATGCTAAAGCGATCGTCGAAGCACGTAGACTTCAGCAAGTCGTTATGAGACTTCTTGGATACGCCCCAAGATTGGGATTGTTTAAGGAGACGTTTCAACTCATTGATTGCGTTCAAAAGATGGAGCAGAATCGCCTGTTGTCTGCTGGTTCAATTACCGAGTATGACAAACTGGTCGAAGGCGCAGTGCGCAATCTTACGGAAACTTTGTCGGAATCGTCCTCTGCTTGGGATTTAGAGGGTTCCGGGTTTTCTTCAACAGACGAGGCGCTTGTCTCTCTTTTGGATCGAACAATTAATGTCGTTTTGAACAATTGGCTTGAACACAGTCGTCAGATTCGGATATCCTCTGTTGAAAGTATAACGGCGGACCATATTTGGAACTCGTGTCGGAACTTTATCGAACGGTATGGCGCAGATCTTTTCACTCAGAGTTTTCTGCAATTCCGTAATCTTCGTGCGATATTGCACCAAGGGGCTGCGACATATTTAGCGTCGCTTATTCAGATGAAGCGGGACGATCGCGAGTTAGAATGCGGAGACGCTTTGGTTTCAGCGATTTTATCGAAGTCGCTAGATTTTGAAGAAGCCGCTAATATGTTAGAAACAATCCTTGAATGCGTGGGAGAGAATTATTCTGAGTATATTGACTATAATAGCACCACGACACGATCTGATCATGGCGAAAATCTGTACGTTCTCCTCGATTTTTTACGTGTTCTTTCCAGATATGAGAGGATTTCTTGGAACCTTAAACCTGTATACTGGGCTCATGACGCGTTGATTCGTTCACGTAAAACTGCAGCCGAACTTTGGATGGAAAATATTAAAGGACAGAGTTCTTATCATGCCGCCAAGATTCTTTCCGCCTATGACGCGTTAAATAAACGCTATGGAATCTGGCTCCAGAATATCTATGAGCGACTTCACGAACAATTTGTCCGTCCTCTCGAGATCGCCCAGATGTGCGCTCTTGTTTTTGACGCGATTTCCGAAGTTCGAGCCAACGGAGAAGATAATCCTGTGTTCACTCAACTGGAAAGCATGATTGAAGCGTTTGCGTCTGAGACCAGCGGCGTTGGTTATGAACCTCCCGCTTGGCTTGAGGAACTTCAGGACGAGGTTACGTATGCACGTGTCGACGTCAAAGAAGATCAACGTCTGCGTGAACCTCAAGACGACCCCTTTGAGGTTCCCCCTTTTCCGATTAAACGCATGCGAATCAGCGACGTCGAATCCCAACTCAACGAGTTATAAAGAATTTTTTGCCCGATCAACTCTCAATTTTGACGAAGACTAACTTGTTAGAAGGTTTGCTTTGGGCGTGATTTACTGGACTTAGAATGTTTTTATGAGGTTTGGAGAAGGTTAAAAACGGTGTAGAAAATGAATATTTCTGGCGTGAAGGATTTTTCTCCAAACGAGTTGAATCGGAGGTTGGAGGAACAATATACTGAAATAGCTCGACTGGCAGGATCGCTAGCACACGAAGTTAAAAATCCCCTTTCGACGATCCGACTTAATGTAGGACTATTGGAAGAGGAAATTGAAGAACTTGAGGATGCTCCTGGCAAAAATCGAATTCTCAAGAGAATTGAAATCGTCAGGCGTGAGACGATACGGTTAGAAGAACTTCTCAATGAATTCCTCAATTTTACGAGAGCTGGCGATCTTGAATTATTACCGGCTGACGCGAATCAAGAACTTAAAGAGGTCGTCGAATTTTTTAAGCCGCAGGCGCACGCGGCGAACGTCGAGGTTGTCGAATATTATTCTAACGATTTACCGACGATTCGTATCGATAAACGTTCTTTTAATCGAGCCGTCCTTAATCTCTTGATTAATGCCCTTCAAGCGATAGTGGCAAAAGACAGCGACCAAGGTGGACGCGAAATACTCGTGAGAACTAGACCGTGTGGTTCAGAGGTTGCAATTGATCTTATAGATTCTGGTTGCGGAATGAGCGACGAGACGCTCAGTAAGATATTTGAACCGTTTTTCTCTACCAAGGTGGGCGGTACGGGGTTAGGGTTGCCAACGGTTCGTAAAATAGTCGAGTGTCATGGGGGGCGAATTGCTATTCAAAGCGAGGTTGATCGTGGTACGCAGTTCACACTGACATTTCCTACGATTCCAAGGATCGGATAAGGTCACAGGCCGTCAGCCTGTCTTTTGGTGGAAGCGTTAATCGTATCAGAAAACAACCGATTTTTTTAAAGCGTTTTTCAGTCTTTCCATATATTCACAACGTGGAATGTTCTTTCCTCCTAAACTTTCTGTGTGTGAGTTTAAGACTTGCAAATCAAAAAGAAGGAACCCTTTTTCTCTTAGGTGTAACAGTAGGTTGAAGAGCGCTATTTTGGAAGAGTCTGTTTCAATACTGAACATCGATTCGCCGGCAAAAAAGGCGTTAATCGCTACTCCATAAACTCCGCCAACCAATTTCCGACACGTTTGATGATTATTTAACGTCACGTTATCTCTTTCGACTAGCCAACATTCGACGCTATGCGCAAAACCTAATTCGAAAAGTTTACAGTAACCGCAAAAAAATTCTTTGTAAATCCAACCTGGCTCCTCTTGTCTTTTACCAGCAAGTGCACAGCCAAGCATGACTTCTGGAAATGCTTGATCAAATGTTACTTGAAGTCTCCCATTACGCATTTTTCTCTGAAGTCGCGAGGGAATATGGATATCGTCAAGCTCTATGATTCCTCGAGGATCGGGCGCGAACCAGCAGAGCGTGTCTCCTGCGTCGGCAAGACTTCGCAAAGAATCGTAACTGTATCCGTTCCAAGTAGAATTCCGGATTACCGGCGACAACGTTTTATACAGGAATCGCGTTGTTAACTCAATCAAGGCGTTTTCATCCGCTCGGTTAGCAATACTTGAGGGAAATTCTGAAGATTGCATAGTCCACGGAAAAATTCCATGAGTAAGCGCATCGAGAATGAGTTCTGGGACAACAAGACCGCCGCAAGCGAGTAATCCGTCGCTATCGGCTTGTGAAATTGGGGGAAAGACGCTTTTGCTAGGAATAAAGGCGCACATAACGACGACGCGATCCAAGTAGCGGGAAAGACAACTTATCGTCGCCTTTCCCGCAAACACAAGAAATAGAAATTCTGCGTCTACTGACGTTAAGAAACTTTACTGAACGCGTCCCAGAGCAGAACGTCTGTTTTGATCCCGTTAAAAAACGAGTCAAGATTAAATTTTTCGTTTGGAGAGTGGATAGCGTCGTCTTCCAAACCAAAGCCCATAAGAACTGTTTCAGCATTAAGTTTTTGACGAAGTTTGGCAACAATCGGAATCGACCCGCCATCTCGAACAAAACGAGGTTTAACCCCGTAAACATTTTCCAAAACTTTACTTGCGGCAACGACAAATTTGCCTGTGAGCGGCGCTACCATTCCGCCAGATCCCTGCTGGTACTCCAGTTCAACCTTAACGTCGGTTGGCACATGCGATTTGACGAAATCTTCAACGTTCTTGCGAATTTTTTCCGGATTCATATTCGGAACGGTACGAAAGGTAAACTTGGCGGAAGCCCAACTTGGAATGATTGTCTTTCCCCCTTCGCCCTGATAGCCGCTGGTTATGCCATTGACGTCGAAGGAAGGACGTGCGCCGCGCCTTTCTAGAACGGTGTATTCTTTTTCACCAAAACTAGACTCGATCCCGATTTGATTCTTCTCTTCTGCCGCATTGTAAGGGTTTTGAGCAAGGGCGTTTCGTTCAAGTTGAGTAATTGGTTCGACGTCGTCATAGAACTCAGGAATTTGAACCTTTCCATCCTCGTCAATCATCGCTGCTAGTAATTTGGCAAGAGCAATTGCCGGATTCCAGACAGAACCGCCATAAACCCCAGAGTGAAGATCTCGATTTGGTCCAGTTAGCTTGACTTCAAAGCTCATTACACCGCGCAAACCATAAGTAATTGCGGGGAGCCCTGGACCTGCCGCAGACGTGTCGCTAACTAGGAGGGCGTCACATGCCAGCAACTTACGATTCTCTTCTGAATCAAGAAATGTGGAAAGGGACGCGCTGCCAACTTCTTCTTCGCCTTCGAGAATGACCTTGATTTGAAGAGGAAAAGAACCGTTGAGAGCGAGGAAGGCTTGCATTCCACACAAATGAGCGCACCACTGCCCTTTATCGTCATTTGCCCCTCTGCAAAAGACCTTGTTGTCGCGAATAGTCGGCTCGAATGGAGGCGTAAACCACGCGTCGTCAGGTTCAGACGGCATGACGTCGTAATGTCCATAGAGCATAACAGTTGGAGCGTTAGGAACCGAGGGCGATTCGCCATAGACAAGCGGATTTCCATCAGTAGAAATCGTCCGGGCTGACATGCCAAGCTTTTCAGTTAGAAAGGAGACGAGCCAAGAGGCCGTTTTTTTCATGTCGTCTTTATGCTCTCTTTGTGCGCTTACGCTTGGAATGCGGAGGACTTCAAACCATTGCTTTAAAAAAGCATCCTTATTGTCGTCAATGTATTGTTGAATTTTGTCCATTGTAGCATGTCCTGATATTTTGATTAATCCTTTGGAACGGACGTCGAATTCAAGGAGGAGAAAGACGTTACACTGTAACTTGACATTACCCTGGCGGCCACGAGAAACCACGTCCGCCGATAAGGTGAAAATGAAGGTGAGGAACTGATTGACACGCGTTGACGCCGCAGTTTGAAACGACTCGGTAACCGTCTTCAGCAACGCCAAGACTTCGGGCGAGCTTTTGTATTACAACAAAAATATGACCGATCAGCGCTTCGTCTTTTACCGTTACGTCGTCAAGCGAGCGTAATTTCACCGTTTTGGGGATGACTAATACGTGAACGGGAGCTTGCGGAGAGACGTCATGAAAAGCCAGACAAAGATCATCTTCATAGATTATCCTAGCGGGTATTTCCTTGTCGATTATTCTTTTGAAAATAGTTTTTTCTTCGCTCATAACAGGTTACGATTATGGTAGTGGACGTGTGAAAAAATGGAGAAGTCGCTATTAATCCTAATCCGCGACGCCAAATTAAGTATACGCTAACGAATGGCGAAAACAACAAGGAACGCCGTCGTTTCTCTTTTTTCACATGTGTCTGATTATACAGCGAGAGCGTTGTAACCGAAGGATAAAACTTTTTTGAATTCTATCCTGCATGAAAAGCTATATATCGGATTTTCCTGAGGCAAAAGTTAGGAATCGAGTCCACGCCTCTTGGGTTCCTGGCGATATTTCACCCCAAAAGCAGTCCGACTTGGAACTGTTGTTAGGAAGCGGCACAGGAGTTCCAGTTGAAAAAAGGGCGCCAAGGACTGCGACTGCCACCGCGTCAAAAGAATCTTCTAAGAATCCATATTCCGATAATTGTCGAAATTCGCCTGGTTTAAACAAATCTGAGAGTCGAGAGAAGAGTAATCCGTTCTGCTTGGCTCCACCAGTTAATATGACGTCGAAAGGTTCTTTGAACAAGGGTTCATAATATTCAACGCTACTCTTTATTTGCTCTGCGATCCAATAAACCGACCCACAAAGCGCGTCAAGGGCAGAGAATTTTTGAGGAGCAGACTTGAGGGAATTATAATAGAATATTTCGTTCAAAACATTTGCGTTTGACGGGGTATAGTACCTTGGGGGAAGCTCATGATTTCCAATGGTTTGCCGCTGGAATCCGCCCCAGAATTCTAAAAGTTCGTTGGGACACTGTCCTTGCACGGAGAGACGTCCGCCGACGTCCACAAAAGATTTACCTTTTGTCGCCTCTGAAGTGAAAAGATTTAGTAACGAACCGCACGGAACTACCTCGTGAAAGAGCATGTCTTTCCATGAAGTTGACGTTTTAGACGAAGGCAGGTACGTCCAGCGGGCTGTTTCACCTAAATCAATTACAAGTCGGGCTTTAACGGGATCAGATAAAAGAATCCAATATGGAAAAGATAGAACGGAACATTCTTGATCTTTCGGAGACCATTCGTTAGGAAGGAGCGAAGAAATAACCGTCGTACCTGTATGCTTAGCGAGCGTAGCGCCGTCGCTCAGAGAATAGTAGCGTAAGCTTGATCCGTCGGAGTCGCTTATTAGATTAATTCCAGGATCGTTGACAGTTATGGCAATTATTTTATTTGGAGTGACGTCTGAGTCGGCGACGAGTTCTGACACCGCTTCTTTCTGTATCGTCGTCGTCATGGTCCGTAGGAGAGAAAGTCTGGCAAGTGTCGACATATCCTTATTCTTCTTCCCAACTTTAGACGACGATAGTTTGGGGAAGAATTGTTCTAGTTCAGAGAATTCGCCTGAGGAATGACGTTTTACAAAATCGACGTCTTGCTCGGCTCTAATTACTTCTAACGTTTCCTCATAGAATTCTGCAAGTTCGTTTGGAAGGTCGAAAGAAACGCTCTTTAAAAGTGTAAGCGACGATCCAGAACAAGCGCTATTACACTCTATGATTGCGGTCTCAAGCTTACGCGTGACGGAAGAAATATGGACGCCGATAAAAAAGCGACTAACGCCAGAATGCTGGTCGTTACTCTTTTTGAATGAAAACATTTTCTGTTTCTCGGTCAGTAAAATGTAATTTTAAAACGCTGTATTTTTCGAATTGCAAATCAACTCAAAGTCTCGATGAACATCCCGTGATTTGCCATGTTATCTCAAGTGAAGCGGCGTCTTTATGTCCATGATATCTTCAGGGTGCAAAAGTTCCGCTGCTCGAATATTTCGAGGTTTCCTTGGACTGGATTAACGATTTCTAGCTATTTAGCTTGTAACTTGAGTGTCCCTAGATGTATTTTTGACAATCAGTGGATCAGACAACGGCGAGGGGGCGACGAAACTGGGACAACAGAAATCGAGGAAGATGCAACTGAATCGCATCTTCCTCGACTGTTTCAATCAAGAATGGATTAAATTCATGATTTTAGGTTGCCAAAAACAACTGACGTCGAATCGGCTGTCTTGCTTTTTCGCGGTTTCTTTTTACTTGATTCTTTGGCGTGCGGTTTAACAACTAACATATTGCGACCGGTTTCTTTGCTGAGAACCACACCCTCTACGAATTTTTCAAATATTTTAAGGTCGAGCGCCGTTGCCGATTGTTTTGCTTCTGGATGGAACTGAACTCCAAACGCGAACCAATCTTCCATGCACGATTCAATCGCTTCGATTACAGGATCTCCGCCACGAGTTTCATCGTCTGTCGAAGCCTTCATGTCTGCGAGTCCAGGACACCTTGCGGTGACGACGAAGCCGGAAGCTACGTCGTCGATTGCCATATGATGACGACTGTTGACGCGAACGTCATTATCGCCGTAAACGGAGGCAAGGAGAGATCCTTTCTCAACAATGAGTCTGTGACGAAGCGTATAATCAGAATTAGAGTCGCGGTGAAGCAAAGCGCGCGGAAGATCTTCCGGAATATGATAAAAAAGTGAACCGCCTTGAGAAACGTTGAGGAGTTGCATCCCGACTCCAATTCCCATGACTGGAATCCGACGGCTAGCGACTTCTTTCATGAGGGCACGATCAAAGTTTTCGCGACGTTCCGACATCATACGGACGGAAGTGTGAATTTTGTAATGGTCGTTATTGGGATTAAGATCGGGACCGCCGATGAAAAGAACGCCGTCAACCTTGTTGAGAAGCTCAGGAATAAGCTCGAGTTTATCGACAGGCGGAAGGAGAACAGGAATTCCGCCGGCGTTGACAATAGCGTCGATATAGTCGTAAGAAATGTAATTAAACTCTGGCACGCCGTTACAAGCAGGTTTGTTTTCGACGTTGATTCCAATAACGGGAGAGAAAGAAGGGTTGTTCATGCGACATGCACTCCAAAAGAAGCGCGCGTCCTAACCTACATAAAGGCGTTCAGTGAAAACGCTCTTGGGAAAACAGCGAACTAAGCTCCCCCAAAATGACCCCGTCGTAAGTAACAACAGAGCCATGGGGCCTTGACCGTCAAAGAGAAGGTTTGGATTCGAAAGGTTCCAAACGAACAATACTCCAAAACTGATTCCGAGGTTTTGCGAATGCTAAAACCTCGACCTAGTTTACAGGAACACGCCGTTCACGTAATATGGGGTAAACGATCTCGACGTGACCAACCACGCTATAATCTCGAATTGCCGACTATCACGACAATGCAGTAGATTAGGGAAAACAATTCTCAAACAAACGAAAGTACGAGGCACGCTCGTTTGAGACCGCGCTGTTTTCAGGTAGGAACTCATCGATCCTCTTTTGCGTCGCGCCATGACGCTCGAGAATGCGTGATTCTGTACCCGAGGGGTTAAAACATCGCTTCAGTCTTTTCTGAAACGTGGAATGCAAGCGTTCGCAATATAAACTTTTTTCACAGGTTTAGCAAGGAAAAAATACTATTTAGGATATTTTTCTTTAAAGATACTAGATGTGTGATAAATTGATAGTTTTTATGTTATTTATATTGTCTATTTTACTTATATTGTGTGTTCTGTCGGCCTCGTTGATTCTTTTCATGACTAACTTTAGAGACTATGGAATGACAAAGCAACGTCGTGAAAACGTCTAATTGCAGAACGTAGTTATCACGCTTACACTGAATAAGATTGATTTTACTGCACGACGCTTCGATTAATTTGTTTTTGTATCCATTCCTCGAGTTCATCCCAGTCTACAGGGGGAAGATCTCCTCGTTCTGGACGAAGTTTTTCAGCTCCCTTGATATACACGTGCTTAATTTCATTTGCATTTTTTTCGGTGTTCCAATGAATTAAGATACGAAGACATTTTCTCATAGCGCCAGGAGTTTCGAGTTCATGAAAACACATCAGCGCGACGTCAAACCAGTTGAACTGACGGGCTGCAACTGCCGGGAATGTTGCGTCTAGGTCAGAAGTTGTTGAAAAGATAGCGCTTGCAACGTCTTCTTGTTCAATCCCGTTTAGTCGGATTATAAGCGCCAATAATTCTCGCGTCCCCTTAAGTATCGCCTCTGGCGTATTTTCTTCAATGATTGTTGCTCCTCGAATTCCTCGACAAACTTTTATGGGCGTCGAATTATCTAACGTCATATAAGGTTCTCCTCGTCAAGTAGGGCGACTTTGTTTAAAAGATACCGCTTACTTCGTAAACACGTGGTATTACATATGCTGTCTGACGATTTCTGTTATTCTGCTCTCCAATGAGTTTTCAAGCATACAGCGTAGGGTGACAGGGCGCAATACCCATTTGGGGTTCTTCTGTTCAAGATTTAAGGTTTTTGGGAGAAAGGTCGTTTAATAACCAACTATACATGGCTTTCGAACCTAACCCTCTTTTCTATCGACGCCTTGGCGGTGGTGGTTTAAGTTGTAAAATACGGGCGTTAGTAACCGTTGACGAACTTTGAGATACTGTCTTATGAGAAAGGCTTCAAAATGGGGTTGATTTTTGATATGGACGGCGTGTTAGTCGATAGTAACGCCGCACATCTTGCTAGTTGGTTAAAAATTGCCGCGGAAGACGGCGTTGTCTTTTCCGAGGAGACCTTCTGGAAAACATTCGGAATGACGTCGGAGTACATCGTCGAACATTTCTGGGAAGGTCCAACGTCTCCATCAGAGGTTGCTCGCATTGTTGAGCGCAAGGAAACGGCTTTTCGTGAGAGTATCGTAGAGCATGTTAAACCAATCGATGGAGCGGTAACTTTTGTTCGCTTTTTGTCTAAGGCGCATGTTCCTATTGCCGTCGGTTCGTCAGCTCCTCGTATAAATGTTGAATATGTGCTTAATTGGTTGGGAATCCGTGACTTTTTCGGCAATTGCGTCGTTGCCGGCGACGAGGTCAAATTTGGCAAACC
>JAEEGL012162976.1_pt1 | contig 12945 bp, 10 predicted proteins | sample 9134231 | NCBI WGS metagenome assembly JAEEGL01 (sample SAMN16246548, study PRJNA631951) | gut metagenome | biome: gut microbiome; feature: rumen; material: fiber-attached | host: Bos | place: Iran: Karaj | collected 2018-10 | reverse complement strand
GTTTGACTATCTTTTCCCCAGCAAATCTTTCGTTTTGGGCTCTGCAGGAAATAAGCGGCTTTTTGATTTCAAAATGATTCAAAAGCTGCAACGTATGGCGCGTATCTTCAGCCGCAATAAAGTCTACGCTTTTGAGCGTTTCAATTGCTCTGTAAGTAATATCACCAAGATTTCCAATCGGAGTTCCAACAACAAAAAGCTTTGCCACGCGTATATTATAGAATGAAATGAAAGTGGTGACAAGTAGAAATTGATTTTTGATTTTTTTGATTGTTTTATTACAAAAGTCATTTTATCTTTTAATTATATTAATTTTATAAGAGGCAAAAAATGAAGGTTCTTTTGGTGAATGGAAGTCCGCGCGCAAACAGCAATACTTTGCTTGGTTTGCACGAAATGGAAAAGATTTTTCAGGCTCAGGGAATTGAAACTGAAATTTTTAATATCGGAAATAAAGAGATTCGCGGCTGCATTGCTTGCAATCGTTGCGGTGAACTTGGCCATTGTGTTTTTGATGATTCTGTAAATGAATTTGCTAAAAAGTTTGAAACTGCCGACGGAATTGTTGTTGGTTCGCCGGTTTATTATTCGGCGCCAAATGCAACAGTTCAGGCGTTTTTGCAGCGGCTTTTTTACAGCAGCCATTTTGATAAAACAATGAAAGTTGGAGCGGGTTTTGTGTGCGCTCGGCGTGGTGGCACAACAGCTTCTTTTGATGTTCTGAATAAGTATTTTACAATAAGTGGAATGCCAATTGCTTCAAGCCAGTATTGGAATAATATTCACGGCGGCGCGCCAGGCGAAGCAAATCAAGATGAAGAAGGTATGCAAACACTTAGAGTTCTTGCCCGCAATATGAGTTTTTTAATAAAATCAATTGCACTTGGAAAACAACAGTTTGAGCTTCCGGAAAAAGAAGCTCATGCATGGACAAATTTTATTTAAGATTCGCTGCAATTAGAAGACTCGGCTTCGTTATTTCTGTGCGTGTAAATATAATTTACAACAGCCATAGAAATAATGATTATATAGCCGGCAAGGCTAAGCCAGTCTGGGAACTGTCCAAAGAAAACAAGTCCAAACAACGTAGAAAACAAAATCTGCGAATAATCATAAATAGAAATTTTGCTTGCCGGCGCATGATAATAAGCTGCTGTTATAGAAAACTGGCCGCCGGCTGCACAAGCTCCCGCGCACAAAAGCATAAGAGTTTGCCGCAAAGTCATTGGGTTGAAGTTTGTAATCATATAAGGAACAGAAAGCAGCATCGAAAAAGCAGAAAAAAACAAAATGATGATTTTTCCGTTGCACTTAAGATAGCTTAATTTTCTGATACTTGCATAAGCAAGCCCGGCTCCAACTCCGCCCATAAAAGCTGCGAGCGTTGGAATCATAAGAGTAAAATTGAACGAAGGTTTTACAATCAAAATTGAGCCCAAAAAGGCAATTATAATGCAAATAAGCGGCACCGGTTTGATTTTTTCTTTTAGAATGATGTAGCAGAATATAATAGTAAAAAACGGCGCCATTTTGTTTAGAATGGCCGCGTCTGCAAGTAAAATTCGGTCTATAGCGTAAAAGTTTCCAAAAACTCCGATTGAGCCTGCAATTGCTCGCAAAAAAAGAAAAAGCATTGCGCCTTTTGGAATTTTGATTGTCTGGCGCCCATTAATTCTTGCGTCGCGAATAGTTCCTGCGAGGGCTATAATAAAGGCAACTGCGTTTCTAAAAAAAGCCTTTTGAATAAAGTGAATATCACCTGCAAGCCGTACAAAAACAGCCATTAATGCAAAAAAGAAGGCCGAACAAATAATAAAAAAAATGCCTTTAGAAGTGTTTGACTGCGCGTTCATTTAGTAATAATATAAATCAGATGGAGAGATGTTGCAATATTTTGTATTTTTTGTTCGGAATTTTAAGATAATCGTACAATTTTGCTGATATTTCTCTCGTTATAATAAGCCGCTATGAAAGCAAATATGATAAATATGACGGAAGGAAGTCCAATCCGTCTAATGCTTGCGTTTTCGGTGCCAATGCTAATCGGAAACATTTTTCAGCAGCTTTATAATCTTGCCGATTCGGTAATTGTAGGCCAGCTGATTGGTTCTGACGCTTTGGCTGCCATTGGTGCAACGGGTTCCATAACCTTTTTCTTCTTTGCTCTCTGTAATGGAATTGGCTCTGCGGGGGGAATTATAACCTCTCATTTTTTTGGTGAAGGTAATGCCGATAAGGTAAAAAACTGTATTGTAAATACAGCCTTCATTATGATTGTATTTCCTCTTGTAATTGGCGCGATTGCGTTTTTTTCTGCCGGCCCAATTTTAGTTTTTCTAAAAACGCCCGAATCGATTTTAGCTGATGCAACTGATTATATGAAAATTATGTGCTTAAATTTATTTTTGGTTTCGGCATATAATTTTGTGTCTTCAATGTTGCGCGCGCTCGGGGATTCAAAAACGCCGCTTTATTTTTTAATTTTTTCGTGCTTTTTAAATGTGATTCTTGATATCATTTTTGTTTATAATCTGAAAATGGGCGTAATTGGCGCAGGGCTTGCAACTTTGATTTCCACAATTCTTTGCAGCATTTTGTGCCTTCTTTTTGCGTTCAAAACAAATCCTTATTTTCAAATGAAAAAACGTGATATCAAATTAAATCAGGAAATTCTTTGGAAATGCATAAAACTTGGCGTTCCACTTTCAATGCAATTTTCGATGATTGCAATTTCCTGTATGGCACTTCAGCGGGTTGTAAATAATTTTGGGCCGATTGCGGTTGCAGCTTTTACTGCAACAAGCCGCGTTGAGCAGGTAATTCATCAGCCGTATCAAACTTTGGGAGCGGCTCTTTCAACTTACAGCGGCCAGAATTTTGGAGCAAAGAAAAAAGACCGCCTTATTGACGGTTACAGAAAAGCTATGCTGATGATGACCGTTTTTACAATTGTAATGATTCCGCTTATTCAGCTTTTTGGGCACGGAATTACAAGACTTTTTGTAAAAGATTCTGAAGTAATTGAAATGGGCGCTTTTGCATTAAAAATTTCCAGCTACTTTTATATTTTTCTTGGCCTGATTTATATGGTTCGCGGAGTTTTAAACGGAGTTGGAGACGCGCTTTTTTCGCTTGTGAATGGCGTAACCGAAGTTATTGGCCGCTTTACTGTTCCTTTTATTCTTACAACAATTCCAGCAATTGGCGTTTGGGGAATCTGGTGGTCTGTTGGAATTGTGTGGTTTATGAGCGGCGCAACAGCTTATTTGCGTTATATTTTTGTGAAAAAGCGAATCTAAAAATCATAATGATTAAAAATCAAAATGATAAAAGAAAAATCTGGCAAATTTTGGAATAGACTGTTGGTTTTGCCTTGTGCTTGCCTTTTATTTGCCGGATTTTTCTTCTTGAATCATTTTTTCAACTTCTTCTTTGTGAAGCGGAATATTTTCAACGTAAGCCTTTTTGTTTTTTTCGATTTCTTCAAACGGCCAAACGCGGCCTTTGTTCATTCCAGGACATTCTTGCGCACATTCGTTCCACGTTTTTTCATCTTCAATCATCCAAGACCAAAAAGGGTAGGTTGAACATTGAATCGGGCGAGCCTGATAAGCGGAACAGCCGGAATCCCAAAGAATGCAGTCGTAATTTTTTTTCTCGAGAAGCGCCAAAACTTTTGTGCCGTAATAATAATCAGCCCAGCGGCAATATTTTTCTACAAAATCAGCAACGCTCATTTTAAAATGCGCGCACAAAGTCATTAAATCGCGCTTTGAAAGATAAACGAATCCTGGCGAATGGCCGCAGCAAAAAGAACAGCGCTGGCATTCAAAATTAAGACCGTTTTTGTAAAAGCAATTTTCATTATCCATTTTGCGTATAATAGCATTATCAAGAAATTTAATAAACTCACATTTTTAGCCGATAATTTTTTTATGAGCAGAAAATCAAGAAAACAATCGCCTGTTATTCCGATTATTGTTATTTTTTCAGTAATTTTGATTATAAGTGCAAGCCTTGTAACAAGGGCTGTAATCAACAAAAAACTGCGAGACCGAACCGTAAAAGTTGCCTTTTTTGGTCTTTCAGATGATTTATGCAAACTGATTGAAAGTAAAACGCCTCAGCTTGAAGAAGTTAAGTTTACTTTTGATATAATTCCCGAAAAAGGCCTTGAGCTTTCTATATTAAAAGATAAATATGATGTGCTTTTTACCTGGAAAGGCTCGGTTACAAGTGCGCTTTCTACCGCTGCGCAAACCATTCCAGATAAAGTGCTTGTTAGCGCGCCAACTTCTTTGCGAGATAAAAAAGCAATGCCAATTTTGCTTGATCATTATGAAATGACTTTTTCAAAATCTGTTGCAACCGCGCTTGATTATAATATTGGTTCAAACTTGCCAACTTTTATTAATTATCTTGAAAGTTCCAAAAAAAAGGTTTTTAGCCCGTTTTTTGCAAATGGCGGCGAAGACAGAACGTTACTTGCGCTTGTTGGTTCCCTTGTTGAAGCCTACGGCGGCGTAGAAGCTTACAAAGTTTTTATAAACGAAATCAAAAAAAATCAGGATTTTGAAACTTTGCTTGATGCGCCTTTAAACGCAAAAGGATTAAATTTGCGCAAAGTTATGATTCAGCTTAAGAGTTTTAGCGAGCAAGGGCTTGCACACCCGCAATGGTTTGCTGGCCGAAAAAACGACCTTGTTTATTTTGCGCAGGATAATCAGATTGGTGCGTTTTTTACATCACTTTCGGTGCACAGAACAATTCCTTACAATATTATAAAGAATTTTGAATCGTCATATTTTCCATTTGTTGATTATTCAGTTCCGCATGGAATTTTGGCGCCGGCTGTAACTTGCGTGCTGCTTTCAGATAATTCAAATGGTGAAAAATATTTGCAAAATCTTATGAGCGTTGAAGTTCAAGAAGACCTTTCAAATGCAACAATGCTTGCTCCAGTTCATTATAGAGCGCAGGCTTACGATCGCCAGGCCGATGATGTTCGCTATTGGGCAGCTTCTTGTGCTGGCGGCGCGTTGCCGGATCCGGCTTTGGCAGCTTTTCAAACCAATAATAATGCAATTGGCGTTTTAGCTTCGGATATAAGAGAATTTTTGCGGCAACGCTAAAATCGTTGTGATTTTTGCAGCCACCTTTACGGTACACTAGGCTAAATCAAAAAATAAAGGTTATAATAAAACCTAACGAGAATATAGTTATGATGATTTATGATTTAGCAAAAAGATTTTATAAAACAGATTCAATTGCAAAAAAAACACTTTCAGTTCTTCTTGTTGTTTTTTGTTTGTGCTGTGTAAAATTGTGTGCCGAAGATACAAGCCCGGCCGAAGCTCAGGTTATGCGCGAAAAATTTGTTGCTGAGGCAAAAAAATGCGTTGGAAGCCCTTATGTTTTGGGAGCAGTTGGTCCAAATAGTTTTGATTGTTCGGGGCTTGTTTATTATGTAGCTCGACAGGCGCTTCAAAAGCAGCTTCCGCGAACGGCAAAGGCCATTTATAATTATTGCCGGATTGTTCCAGATCGCGAAAAAGAAATCGGCGACCTTTTATTTTTCAAAACAAATGATACTTCTCCAATAACTCATGTTGGAATTTATATTGGAAATAATCAGTTTATTTCTGCAATTAGCGACGGACCAAATTCCGGCGTTGTAATTTCTTCATTAAATCAGGAATATTGGAAGCCAAAATATGTTGCCTGCGGGCAGTTTATAAAATCAGGAAAAAAGCCAGGCAGCGCAGAAGCAGAAGTAAAAACTGTTGGCGAAAAGAAAACAGATTCTTCTGCAAATATAAATTTTAAAGGCAGCAGTTTTTATGATTCTCAGGCGCAGGGCAGCAATGCATTAACAGCAGATGCAACACTTTTTTGTAACTGGACTTTGATTTCGCCGAATTCGTTTATGTTTCAATGGCGCGGAATTGATTTACATACAAATCTGCGCTATTCAAAATGGATTTTAGAGCCAGGAGTTGGGCTTGGCTTTAGATTCAATTATGGAATGGGTGTTTTTCAAATGCCAATTTTATTAACAGCAACAATAAATGATTATTTTAGATTTTATACTGGCCCGGTTGTAACATTTGGCACACCAAGAATGATGGTAAGCGGAGACGAAGTAAAAGGTTCGTTCTTTCCAGGAATTATTGGAATTTCTATTTCTATGCCAAGTATAAATATCGCAAAAGTAAAAGCTCAGATAGTTCAAGACATAAATTATACAGTTTTTAACAAAACTGATAATTCGGCACTTTCATTTACAAATTCTGTTGCAGCCGGACTTATTTTTTCTACAGGTATTCGGGTAACTTTTGGATTTGGAAACTTGTTTAAAAGATAATGGGGGTGCTTAAAATGCGACCGTTACATATCTTTTTTTCTTTGATGATTTTGATTTTTGCGAGTTTTTTTGTTTCGTGTTCAACTGAGGTTAGTTTTACGCTCACAACAGATGATTCAGTAGAAATTCGTTTTGCAGGCGGAGCAGGCGAAGCTTTTTCAAAAATGATTTCACAAGCTGCCGGAGCCGAAGCCGATTCGGTGATAGATACAACTGCTGTAACTTATGAACTTGCAAAAGCAGGTTTTTCAAATGTAAAAGTTGAGCAAAAAGCTGGCGGAACAGTTTTTATTACAATGACAGATTTAAATAAATCATCATATATTTTTACTTCCGGCATTTTGAAAATCGAAAAAGGAAAGTTAAAAACGGCAATTACACGAAAAAGCCTGGAAAACTTTTATCTTTCTGCAGATGAACAAACACGCACAACACTCGATTTGTTTCTTGCGCCGGTTTTCAATAACGAAAAAATGTCCGAAGCAGAATATTTGGAAATGGTTGGTTCATTTTACGGAAGCGCCGCTTCAAAAGAAGTTGCCGAAAGCAGCGTAAAAATCAATCTTACCGGCCGCGACGGAAAAACAGAAACACAAAGAATCCCGCTTGTTAAACTTTTGTGTGGCAGTTTCTAATAAAACTAAGTTTCAACTACTAGCATAGATTTTTATTCAATTTTTATTTCTGATTTGTGTTATAAGATTACGTTATGCACGAATCAGAAATTTTTATTAATCAGATTGGATATCGTCCTCGCGATAATAAAATTGCTTTTGTGTCTCAAAAAGCAAAAGGCAATGCAGAATCTTTTTCTGTTTTTGATTCAGTTAAAAACAAAGAAGTTTTTTCGGGGTTTTTGCAAAAAGCGCCTGATGATAAACTTGCCGGCGGAACTTATTATTTAGCTGATTTTTCTGATTTAAATATTTGCGGAGAATTTTTTGTTTTAGTAAATTGCGAAAAAAGTTTTTCGTTTAAAATTTCTGAGCGAATTTATGATGAAATACAAAGTTTAGCGTTAAATTATTTTACACAAGCCAGATGTGGACAAGGCGTTTGCCACACAGGCCTTTCAGAAATTTACGGAACCAGCGCCAAAAAAAATGTACAAGGCGGCTGGCATGATGCGGGCGACTATGGCCGCTACGTTGTTGCGGGAACTAAGGCGATTATGGATTTGCTTTTGGCGTACAAAAAAGCGCCGGCGGCCTTTGGAGATTTTGACCTCTTGGGCGAAGTTCGTTTTGAGCTTGAATGGTTGCTTGAAATGCAGCGCGAAGATGGTGCGGTTTATCATAAGATTTCGTGTTACCATTTTTGCGATTTCATAATGCCGCAAGAAGAAAAAGACCGCCTCGTGATTGCGCCGGTTTCGACGGCGGCTACTGCGGATTTCGCAGGTTGTCTTGCTTACGCAGCAAATTTTTATAAAAAATCAGATTGTGTTTTTGCAAAAACGCTTTTAGACGCGGCAATAAAAGCACAGAATTATCTTTTTTCGCACGATGATGATTTTTATATAAATCCGCCTGAAATTACAACCGGCGGTTATGGCGACAGAGATGTGCGCGACGAACGATATTTTGCGCTTTGTTCACTTTTTTGCGCTACAAAAGACGAAAATTATCTTTTAAAAGCAATGAAGATTCGCAGCGAAAAGAAAAACAGCGCTCCGGATTTAGATTTTCCGTGGAACAGCGGTTGGCGCGAAGTTTTTAGCTGGGCGTTTGTTACCGGTTATGGAACAGAAATTCTTTTGGAAAATGAAAATCTTCTTTCGGCAGAAATTCTTGCAGAAATACAAAGCGGAATTATTACGCAGGCTGAAGATATTTTATGCGTTTGCAATGAATCAGCTTTTAAATACAGTTCAAAAACCGTTTTTTGGGGAAGCAACGGCGCAATTTGTGATTTAGCGCATGTTTTGCTTATGGCTTATGATTTTACAGGCCGTAAAGCTTTTTTTGATGCGGCAAAAAATCAGCTTGATTATATTTTAGGCTGTAATCCGTTGAATTTTTGTTTTTTGACGGGAGTTGGAACAAAAAGTCCAAAAAATCCGCATCACAGGCCAAGTGGAGCAAGCGGGCGTGTTTACAAAGGAATGCTTGCGGGCGGTGCCTGTTCAACAATGGACGATGAATATGCAAAAGAACATTTTTCTGGAATCGCGCCGTTAAAATGTTACGCTGATGTTCAGCCAAGTTATAGCACAAACGAAGTTGCAATCTATTGGAATTCGGCTTTTGTTTATTTGCTTTCAAGAATCATATAAAAAAATCTTTTTTAAAGCTTTGCAGAAATAAAATTAATTGACAAATCGCTTGGATAATTTATAGTTGAAGAGTAAGCGTTCTGCACCTTTGGAGAGAGGTAAAAAATAATATGCGGAAAAAATATTCTACACACAAGCGTTTTCTGATTTTTCTGGCTGGGCTTTTGCTCTGTGGTGTTTTGCATGCAGAAAGTGGTCTTTTATCTGATGAAAAAGACATTCGCATTGTAAAAACAAAATGGTTTGACATCATTTATCCGCAAAGAATAGAAAAGACAGCTGCAATTCTCTATGAAAAAGCTGATACAGTTTATGATGAAGTTACAGCTCAATACGGTTTAAAACCTGATTTTAGAATACCCGTTGTAATTACGCCGGCTGTTCAGGATTTTAATGCCTTTTGGTCTGCAACTCCTTATAATCATATAGTTCTTTATGATACTTCAACTTCGGGTACAAGCGACCTTGCAGTTTTTAGCGAAACATTTATTTCAACCTTTAGACATGAATTGACGCACGCAGTTACTTATAATATGAAGTCAAAATTTTGGAAAGGAGTTTCGCGGGTTTTTGGTGATGCAGTTGCGCCAGGAATGCTAAGTGTAACAACAGGAATGGCCGAAGGTGCAACCGTTGCAAGTGAAAGTGCTTTTGGCGAAGGAAGACTTAACAGTGATTATTCAAAACATTATGTAAGACAGGCAATAATTGAGGGTAAATTCCCGGCTTATCATGATGTTTCGGGAGCTGCTGATATTGCGCCAAATGCAGCGCCTTATTATTTTAATGGTGCGTTTCACGGCTGGCTTCAGGAAAAATACGGGCTCCAGGCTTATGCAAACTTTTGGTACAATGTTGTGAACGGAAAAAAAATCACAATAGCTGGTTGTTTTAAAAAAGCCTATGGAGTAAAACTTAAGGCCGCCTGGAATCAGTTTAAACAAGAGTATGAAGTTACAGTTCCGGATTTGCTTGCAAATCCGGTGGAAGCTGGGCTTGTGCAAGATTTTTTTGTTCCTAAAAAATCATCGTATTCTCTTATGAATGACAGCGGCTCACAATACGCTTCACTTTCCGCCGCCCCAAACCGCTTAGTTTGGCTCGATTCTGCGGGGGGGCGGGTGTACGAACTTTCAAACCCAAATCCAAACAAAAAAAACAAAGCGGCTATGCGCCCGCGTAAGCAACTGCGCCCGCGCACAATTTTTTCCGTTCGAGGAATACGAAACGTGAGCCTTTCAAACGACGGGCGCATACTTGCAATTTCGTATTTTTCAGAAAACGGGCCGGGCTCAACCGCTTTTGTGCGGCTTTACGATTTTAAAAGCCATGTTTTCTTTAATGTTTTAAAAGCCGGTTTAAAAGATGCAACCGTTGTTGAAAATCGCGGCGATTATTTTCTTATTGCGCAGGGATTTCAAACGCAAAATTTCAGCATTTCAATTTCAAAAATCTGTTTTGATCAAAATGGGCAGTTTATAAAAAGAATTGAGCCGGTTTGCAATCTTGTTCAAGAAGCAGAAGTGAATCCGTTTGGTTTTATTCCGCTTGAAAATGGTTTTTTTGCGTACATTCAAAAATCGCGCTTAGATTATTCAATTTGCGTTAGAAATATTTCTGGCGCGCTTGTTCGGGAATATTCTTTGCCAAAGCAAATGGTTGTTCATCATTTGTCGTATGATTGGTCAAAAATTGGCCGAAGTGTAGAAGAGCCGGGCGATTTATTTTTGAGTTACACACAAAAAGATACAATGCCGCGTCTTGGTATTTTGAATCAGCAAACCGGCGCGCTTAATTTAAGCAATTTAGATATTTCTGGCGGCGTTTTTTCTCCGGTTTATTGGAATGATGAAATTGTTTATATAGGAAAATTTTTGCGCCAAAATCGTTTGCTGAAGTTTGGTCAAGCTGACAAAGTAAAAGAAAATCTAATAACCGAAACAACAAAAATTTCTGGCGAAGTTGATTTTTTTGCACGAAATGAAGCTGTTGGCCAGTTTGAAGAAGCTGAAGCTGTTGGCGAAATTGGAATTGGAAAAATTGCAGAAATTGAAAAGGCCGAAAACAAAAATAGTGGCGAGCCGCTTATTTCACTTCCGTCGTCGCAATATCATTCGCTTGGTTATTTAATGCACGGAATTTTAATTCCGGCCTCAAATTTTTCGCCAGATTATATTGGCCGCGATGCAACTTATGTTCCTAAAAAAACTCCTGTTTATGCTGGTGTAACTTATATTACGGCAAATCCTTGGGCAAACGGAAAAACAGACCTTTACACTTTTACAGCAGGTTATGATATTTTTTCTGGAAATATGGGAGCGTCGCTTTTGTTTAATCGCGGAACTGCTTCTTCGCAGTTTAGTCATCAACTTGAGCTGAAATCAGAGTTTGATAAAAACGGCTGGAAGCAAGGCGGCGGAAAATATAGTTTTACGGCAAGCATTTTTCCCGGAAATGTTACAATTTTGAGCTTGGGAAATTCTTTTGTTTCGCTTTTTTCAAATAAAGATTATATGGTTCAAGATATTTTGAGTTTAAAGGTTTCAACAATCAGAAAATCCGGGCCTGGCCGATTTGAAAAATCAGGTTTTTCGGTTTTAACTGGAGTTGGCGGAAGATTAGACGCTTCTTATGTTCAGCCAGACAGAAATTATGTTGACGGCTCACTTTTTACAGTTGATTATAAGATGTATTTTCCGCATATTTTGCCGTTCAGATCAAAAATCGGTTTTACATATAATCTGCCATTAATGGCGAATGTGGTTTTGTTCCCGACAGATTCAATTTATGGATATAGCAGCGTTTCCGAAGAGCCAGGCCGGGCAATATTTGATTTTAATACCGAAGCAGTTCTTTTTAGCTTTGATATTCAAAAAGCAATGCCGCTGATTACAGCCGTTTATTATAATGATTTTTCGATTTCTGCAGGTTATGCGTTTACTGCAACTGCGGGAAATAATTCTAAAAAAGGATTTCAGCTGGTTTATCTTTCTGAATATTTAAAGAACCTTTCAGAAGGAGATGCCAGCATTTTTGATTCAGTTTATTTAAAAGCTACTTTGGAATTAACTCCAAATATAGGATATTTTGCAAAGTCAGATTATAAGTGTGCATTATCCGCAAAAGTTGGCTACAATTTCCGAAGTGATTTGCCTTTAAAAATGTCTGAAAGGCTGAAAATCACTTACAGTTTTGCATGGAATAATTAGTTTACTTTAATCTGGCTAAGCACCTGGCCAATTGGCTCGTGAATTGCAAGCGTTGCCATATTGTCTTGCGGAGTTGGACTTTTGTTCAAAAGAACAAGATTTTCACCGTGAAAGTAATCAACAAGTCCCGCAGCCGGATACACAGTTAGCGAAGTTCCGCCAATAATCAAAGTATCAGCTTGTTTAATGGCGTTTATAGAACCTTCGATGATATTTTGATCAAGGCCTTCTTCGTACAAAACAACATCAGGCTTAATAAGGCAGCCGCATTTCTTACAATGCGGAAGTTTGTCGGGCTCGTTTTCGCTTTCAATTATGATTTTTTCATCATAAAATTCACCACAAGAAAGACAGTAATTTCGCAAAGTGCTGCCGTGAAGTTCAAACACATTTTTGCTTCCAGCCATTTGATGAAGCCCGTCAATATTTTGAGTTACAACTGCAAGAAGTTTTCCGGCTTTTTCAAGTTCTGCAAGTTTATAGTGAGCTGGATTCGGTTTAATGCCTTGCGGCAAAAGTTTTGCGCGGTAAAAGCGGTAAAATTCTTTTGTGTTTCTATAAAAAAAGGAATTACTGATAATTTCTTCTGGAGGATACTTCCATTCCTGATTATAAAGACCGTCTACGCTGCGAAAATCAGGGATTCCAGATTCAGTTGAAACACCGGCTCCACCAAAAAAAACAATCTTTTTGCTTTTATCAATAATTTGTTGTAAAATATTTATAGCAGTTATACTCACTATTTTTTCTCCATAATAAAGTATTATGTTTTTATTATAACTCTTAACTGATTTATAATATAGATAAAAAAAGCCGATAATATCGTGAGGGAATTTAGTTTTAGAAACTATTTCTAATGAGGTGACAGATGAAAGATTTTCCAAAACGTATCATCATGGTGCTTTTTACCATTCTCTTAACGGTATCTGCGAATGCTCATGGAAAAGGCGATGTTGAAGACATTAATGTCGAAAATATGAACAGCTGGCAAGAACAGTTTGATTTGGACAGCCGAAAGCCTGGTAAGTATAACATTATGATTACAGCCCGAGATTTGGGCGGTAACGTTCATATAGAAGGCCCGCATAATATCTATC
>JAEEGL011756821.1_pt1 | contig 12945 bp, 11 predicted proteins | sample 9134231 | NCBI WGS metagenome assembly JAEEGL01 (sample SAMN16246548, study PRJNA631951) | gut metagenome | biome: gut microbiome; feature: rumen; material: fiber-attached | host: Bos | place: Iran: Karaj | collected 2018-10 | reverse complement strand
TTTGAAACTAACTCATCAACACCATCATTTAACTTAATAAAATCATAACTTGTATAAAAATTAGGATAATGTTTACTATGATAATAAGTAGTTTTAAAAGTATTAGTATTTATAAAGAAATATCCTAAAATAAACAAAGCACTACAAATTAATATAGGAACACTATACTTAAATTTATAATCAAAATAATTAAGATAAATAATTAATATACAAAATAAGAAATAAGAAAAATGATTTAAATCACATATAGGAACAATAAAACCAATAGCCATTATTAAAAATAAGAAAGTCATTTTATCTTTACCCTTAATAATAAGAAGCCCATTAATAATAATTATAATAATAGATAAAATTAACCATAAATTAATACCTAAATTATTAGAAGAACTAAAATCAAACATTCCTAATATAGTAACATTAACAAAATCTTTAAATAATCCAAATATCAATAAATAAAAAACAAAAATTATCAAAGGAATAGTGATACCAATTACTATCTTAAAAAAAGACTTTATATCTTTAAACAAATAATATATAAATGGCACTAGGAAGAATACTCCTGTACTATGTTTAGTTAATATAGATAAACCAATACATAATCCTATTAAATAACTACTCTTTTTATTCTTATATAAATAAAATATTAATACAAACCAAAATATCATTAATAAATTATATGTTTGCGTTACAGGATATAACTTACATATAGATATCAAAAGTATAAATAAATAAGCTTTATAATCATATAATTTAAATAATAAATAAAATATTAAAGTACCTATAATAGCATTCCCAACAGTAAATGAAATAAAAGAATCATGAATTAATAAAAATATAGCAGAATAATAATAATATAAAGGTGTTGTTATAATATTTAAATCTAAATAAGGCAATTTTCCATATATTAAAGGCCGACTATATCCATACATTAAAGTCGCATCATAAATATTATGATAATATCCAAAGAAATTATATATTAACATAAAGAAAGCAAATATAAATATTAATCTTATAATATTCTTTTTCATAATTACTCCTTATAATAAACACTAAAATCTTCTATAGTATATTTTTTTTCAGAAACTTCTATTATATAATCATATATTTCCATACAAAATTGAGTATCTTCTCTTTTATTAACATAAAAATATACATCATGCATATTATCAATTCTCTTCTTCATTTTATTAATTCCATCATAACCAAAATTACCATTATCAGGCACATCAAAATAAGTAATTGGATGATCACTCATAATATCAAAAAACATATTATCATAACTATACATATAATTATTATCACGACTATTATAATCAATATAAATATTATTGATGTATTCTTCTAATTTGTCGCTAACTATATAACCATAAAAATATTTATCAGTTAAAATATTTTTGTCTTTAAATAAAATCCAATTCATATAAACATTAATTCCTACGACAAAAACAAATATTAAAGAACAGAATAAATATATATATTTAATATATTTTTTACTAATAGTACCAGTATAAAGAATAATAAATAAATAAACAAAAATAAAATAGTTAAAATGAAATTGATCCATAATTGGAATAATAAAAGAATAAGTTCCAAGTAGATAATAATTATTAATATCTTTAGGATTCTTAATAAATCGATATATTAAATAGATTAATAAAAGTATACTAACAATTAATATATATAAACTAAATCCACTATTAGAAGAACCAAAATCAAATAATCCAAAAACAGTTAAATCTAAAAACTCATATAAATTATGATTAAAAATTAAATATATTAAGAAAACAACTAATAAAGGAATAACACCTACTATTCTTTTTTTAATCTTAGAAAAATCAAAAGTACCTATCAAAGTAAATAATAAAAAGAATAATCCAATACTATGTTTAGTAAGAACAATTAAGGAAAGAATAACGCCAATTAAATAGTCATTTTTATTATTCTTTTCTAAATATAATAAAATTAATATTAAAAAAATAGCTAAAAAATTATAATTAGGTAATATAAAAAAGAATCTAGGAAAAGCAATTATAGGTAATAATAAAATAAATTTATTACCTATTAGTTTATACATAAAAATAAAAAATAAAGTTACTATAATTGCCTGTTCAAATAAAAATACTAAATAACTATCTTTTATAAACAATAATATACTCATAAGATATTGAGATAAAGGTGGCATCAAAATATTAAAATCTTTATAAGGAATCTCTCCTACCTTGATAGCATGACTCATTCCATAATTCCAAGTAACATCAGCATAATTAACAGAAAACAATATTAATAAGGAATAAACAACAATAAATACAATTAAAACTAATAATATCTTTTTAATATTCATCTTCATCTTATCACCTACTCTTTATAATATACTTTGTCACCCATTATTTCATATTTAAATTGAGAATTCTCAATTATATATTCATTTATCTCAGTAGCACTCTGTCTATTAGAAAAATCATTTAAATAAAAATATACATCATGCATATTATCAATTCTATTTTTCATTTTATTGATCCCATCATATCCATAATTACCATAATTGTTAATAGAAAAATAATCAATTTTTTTATCTGTAATAATATTAAATAGCATTGAATCACAAGTAAACATATAATTATTATCTCTTTTTTTATAATCATGACTAATTTTATCTATATAGTTATTAATATAAGAATCTTCATAATAATAATGAAAATGATTATAATTATAAAATTTATAATCTTTTATTCTATCTATATGAAGAATGAAAAAATTAAAGCAAACAATTAAAATAAAAGCGAAATAATATATTACTTTAAATAATAAACTATATGAAATATTATGATTAATTAATAATATTAACATAAATATAAATAACAAATAACTAACATGATTAAAATCACATATAGGAATTATAAAAGAAAAGGATCCAATCAAATAATAATTAGTTATATCTTTATAATTAGATTTTATTCTATATAATAAATATATAAAAACAGGAATAACCAACAAAGAAGAAAGAACATCAAAAGAAGAATTACCTGAAAAATCAAACATACCTAAAAAACATAAATCCATAAATGAATTAAAACTACTAGTAATTAATAAATATGAAATAAATATTATATTCATAGGAATAAAACCAATTATTCTTTTTTTTATCTTATCAAAATCAAAAGAACTGATTAAAACCATTATAAGCATGAAAACACCGATACTTTGTTTAGTTAAAAATAATAAAGATAAAACAAAACCTATAATATAATCAGATTTATTATTCTTATCTAAATATAATAATAAAACTATTAATAATAAACAAAAAAAATTATAATTAGGATAAATCATATAAGAAGATAGCATTAATAATAATAAAAAATAAATTTTTTTATCTAATAATTTATCTAACAAAAAAATAAAAACCAATAAAAGAATAGATTGTTCTATTAAAAAAACAAACCATGAATCTTTAATAAATAAACCTATGCTCATAATAACAGGATATAAAGGCGTAATAATCATATTAAAATCTTTATAAGGAATCTCACCTATCCTAATAGCATGACTAAATCCATAATTCCAAATAACATCTGCATCGCCTGAAGAAAAAAATAAAAAGAAACTAAAAAATATAATGAATAATATTATATATTTAATTATATTCAAAATATTTTTTTTAGTTTCTTTCATATATTACTCCTTTATTTCAAAGTGATTACCATTATCTAAGTATAATATTCCTTTATGTCCTTCAAGTTGAACAACAATATTATCATAATAATTAATTTTACTAAATTTGGTTAGAGTAACAAATACCATATTACCATCATCCATATAGAGTTTAAATCTCTCATCATCTAATGGAGTACTAGAATACTCTATATCACTAATCTTAATTAGTACATTACCCTTAACTTTATCTAAAGCTGTAATAAATCTTTTATACTTATTTTTTGGAACATAATTATTTAATCTAGGTATATTAAAATTATATGAACAATCATCCATATTAATAGAAGTATTATTATTAAAAACAACATTTTTATTATAAACATCATAAATTACAGGTTTATTTTCATCTATATCAATAATTAAACTTCTATTAAGTTTTCTTTTAACATTAACTTTATTTATATAAGGAGATTTCTTTAATTTTTTCTCTACTTTTGAACTATTTGTAAGTAAAAAAGAAGGATAATCTATTACACCACCTAATTCTAAAATATAATCATCTTTTAGATAAGTAGTATTTTTAACTACTATATTACTTATAGGTCTATCCAAAAAAAACTTACAAGCCAAAACAATACCTAAAATAACAATTATAAGTATCAATAAAGGTAATATTTTAATTTTCCTTTTCTTTACTTTTCTAGCCATATTACTCCCAATTTACAAATTCTTGTTCACATTTTAAATCAACGTTATATTTTTCTAATACAGTATCATGAACTAACATAATAAGTTCATGTATATCAGTCGCAGTCGCATGATCATAATTAACAATAAAATTAGCATGTTTTTCTGATACCATTGCTCCACCAATTTTTTTACCTTTTAAACCAGCTTCTTCGATTAGTCTTCCAGCAAAATCACCTTCAGGATTACGGAAAACACTACCGCAAGAAGGATATTCTAAAGGTTGAGACTCAATTCTTCTCTTACGTCTATCATTCATTACTTCTATAATAGCTTCTTTTTTACCCTTCTTTAATTGAATTAAAGCTTCTAAACAAATATATCCAGGATGTTTTTTTAAGAAAGAATCTCTATAATGAAAATCTAACTCTAAATTAGTAAGAGTAATAACTTCAAATTGATCAGTTAATACTTTTACATTTTTAACTACATAACCCATATCACTTTTATAGGCACCAGCATTCATAAATACTGCTCCACCTATAGTACCAGGTATACCAGAAGCAAATTCTAATCCAGTTAAATCTTTTTTAGCACATAAAGTAGATAATTTAATAAGAGAAAAACCAGCTCCTACTCTAACTCTATTTTGAGATAAAAACTTAACTTTATCAAAATCTTTTAATTTAATTAAAACCCCATCATATAAATCATCACTAAATAGTAGATTACTACAATTACCAATTATTTTATATTTAATATCATTATTTTTTAATAGTTTTAATAAATCAACAAGTTCCTTCAAGTTATTTGGATAAGCTATAACCCTAGCTTTACCTCCAGCTTTATAAGAAGAGATCTTTTCTAATTCTACATTTTCATCAACTTTAATATTTATTTTTTTTAAATTCTTAATAATATTCTTATCCATTATTATCACCAATAACTTTCAAAATGACATCATATATTCTGCTACTAGAGTCTTTTATTCCTAGCTTTAGACTATTATTATGAATTTCCTCATAACGTTTTTTATCATCAAATAATTTATCAATTGTATTTATTATTTTATTAGCATTAAACTCATCTTCACTAACAACAATTGCTGCTCCATCACTTTCTAATTCTTTAGCATTAATCATTTGATGATTATGGGTTACATAAGGACTAGGAACTAATATAGTAGGAAGCCCAATAGAAGTAACTTCAGCTATAGTAGAAGCCCCTGCTCTAGATACTAATAAATCACTATCTTTCATAAGATTAATTAAATCTTCACAATAACTTAATAATTTAACATTTTCAGGCACTAATATATCTTTATAATTATCAATATAATTCTTACCTGTAATAACTAATACCTGATAGTTTTTATTCTTAAAAGCAGGAATTAATTCCTTAATCTTATTAGTCATAGTAATAGAACCCAAACTACCCATAACAAAAATAACTAATTTTTTATTGTCATCAAATCCATATTTAGATTTATTAATTTTTTTAACATTAATAATTTCTTCGCTTCTAGGATTACCTGTATAAACACATTTTTCTTCAGGAAAATATTTAACACTACCAGGAAGTGAAACACATATTTTTTTAACTTTCTTAGTAAGTAATTTATTAGATAATCCAGGAATAGAATTTTGTTCATGAATAATTGAAGGAATTCCTAATTTATAAGCCGCATTTAAAACAGGTAAAGTAATATACCCACCTACACCAATAACTATATCAGGCTTAAATTCTCTAAGTATATTTAAAGCCTCTTTATACCCTTTTCTATATTTCTTAAAAACCTTAAAATTATGAAACAATCTATGTCTATCTAATCCTTCAATATCAAGTCCTTTAAAAGGAATTCCAGCCTTAGGAACAATATCTTTTTCCATCTTAGTAGATGTCCCAATATATAAAACATCACTATCTTTATCTTCCGATTTAATCTTATTTATTATTGAAAGAGCTGGATATATATGACCTCCACTACCTCCTGCTACGACAACATATTTCATATAAAAGTCACCTCAAGTCTTTATACATAATTATTATATCATTAATATAAAAAAACTTATATTTATTTTAATAATTTATGTAAACATGATAAAATATAGCAAAGGAAGTAATAGTATGAAAATAGGAATAATAGCAGAATTTAATCCATTACATAATGGCCATTTATATTTAATAAATAAGATAAAAGAAAAGTATGAAGATGCTTCTATTATCTTAGTATTAAGTGGAAATTATACTCAAAGAGGAATACCATCAATTATAGATAAATGGAAAAAGACTGAACTATCTCTAAAACTAGGAATAGATTTAGTAGTAGAATTACCGTTTCCTTTTTCGACTCAATCAGCAGATTACTTTGCATATGGCGCAACTACTATACTAAATTATTTAAAAGTAGATAAACTAATATTTGGATCAGAATCCAATGATATAAAAGTATTAGAAAAAATAGTAGATGCTCAAAAAGATGATAAGTTTAATACTTTAGTAAAACTCTATTGTAAATCAGGATATAACTATCCAACAGCACTATCTCTATCATTAGAAGAATTAACTAATGAAAAAATAACTACTCCAAATGATTTATTAGGAATAAGTTATATAAAAGCAATAAAAGAAAATAACTACAATATAGAAATAGAAACAATAAAAAGAACAAATGATTATCATGAAGAAGAATTAGAAAAAGATATATCTTCCGCTACATCAATAAGAAAAGCCCTAAAAGAAGGAATAGATATATCTAATCAAGTACCAAAAATAGAACTAGATTATTTAAATGAATTACATTACATAGATGATTATTTTAATATTATAAAATATAAAATTATTACAGAAGATGATTTATCAATATATCAAACAGTAGATAAAGAAATAATAAAAAAATTGAAGAAAGAAATATTAAACTCAAATAATATAGATGATTATATTAAAAAAATTAAAACTAAAAGATATACTTATAACAAGATTAGTAGAATGTTACTACATATATTAACTAATTTTACAAAAGAGAAAGCAAAAAAATACAGCAAGATATCATATATTAGAGTATTAGGAATTAATAATACTGGAAGAAACATATTAAATAGTATAAAAAAAGATATAGAAATACCTATAATTAGTAAGATAACAAAAGAAAAAGATCCAATGTTAGAATATGAATTAGAAGTAGATAAAATATATTATTTAAATTCTACTTATACTAATGATAATTTAATTTATTATAAGGAGGATAAAAATGATTAAGCAAAAAACTACAGGACAATTAATAGTAATATCTGGTCCATCTGGTGCAGGAAAAGGAACAGTAATATCAAAATTATTAGAAAATAATAAAGATCTCTGGTTATCAATTTCTGCTACATCTAGAAAACCTAGAGGAAAAGAAAAAAACGGAGTTGAATACTACTTCCTATCAGAAGAAGATTTTATTAAAAAAATTGATGAAAACTATTTTTTAGAATATGCTAAATACCAAGATAATTATTACGGAACTCCTAAATCAACAATAGTAGATAAATTAAAAGAAGGACTAGACGTAGTATTAGAAATAGAAATACAAGGAGCAGCTAAAATAAAAGAATTAATTCCTGAGGCATTGTTTATTTTTATACTACCTCCTACTGAAAAAGAGTTATTAAAAAGATTAATCGGAAGAAATACTGAAGATAATGCTAAAATAATTAAAAGATTTGAAAGAGCTTATAAAGAAATAAATGAAGTTACAAAATACAATTATGTAGTTGTAAATGATAAAGTAGATGAAGCAGTTGAAAAAGTAAAAGCAATAATAAAAGCAGAAAAATGTCGAGTAGATAGAATTGAAGATATAACTCTTGCAAATCAAGAAGAGATAATACATGAAGCAATTATTAACAAAAAATTTAAAAACAAAACTATATATGAAAATATAAAAAAATAAACTAGAAATAGTTTATTTTTTATGTTTATTATTGTTAGATTTATTCCAATCATTTAAATTATTCCAGTCTTCAAAGCTACCATAATCAGCATTTTCTTTATTAGAATAATAATCAGATAATTTAACTAAAAATTCATCATTAGTTAGATTATTTTCAGCATCATTTGCCAAGAAGTGATTTAAATAAGCTTTTTCCTCACCTCTATATAATACATAAGGAGAATTAACAAAATAATCTTTATTATTTTTTGTTTTTATCTTAACAGGATAAGTAGAATCAAAGCCTCTTTCAAAGATTCTATCACTTCCCACTCTATCAATATCTAAACTATCAGGTATCATAATAGACAATTCCTCTATATTGTGAACTGTATCACTTGAAAATATCTTATTAGGAACAAAACAATATACATCACGATAATTACCAGGAACTAATTGTCTTTCTTCAATAGTCCCATCAGAAAGCATTACTCCTTCTACTTCACCATCTAAAATAGTATAAGATAAGCTTATATAAACAACTTCTCCATTATTAAGTCTTTCACTACAAAAACTCATTTTATCTTCTAACATACTACATACTTTAGAAGGCACCTCAGACTTATCATACTCTACTTCTCTAGTTAGAGAATCAGTTATAATAGGTCCTCTACAAAAAATACTATCCGCTAATCTCATTTCACCGGAATAAGGAACATAAAAATCTCTCTCTATATAAGGCTCTTCAACTGTCCGACTAGTATATTGATATGCTAAATCTACTACAGGCGATCTATCTAGAGTCCTAAATAAAGCCTCATTATTCATAAAATCAACTCCTAATCTATTCTTTCTATTTTCATTAAATTAGTTGGATTAGATTCTCCAGTATTTGGAAAACTTCCAGTAGTAATAACTATATCATCCTTTTCTAAATTCAAGAATTCTTTTGCCATATTAATACTTTCAGTTAAAATATCATCAGTTGAATTATAAAATGGAATTATTTTAGTATAAACTCCCCAATTTAAAGATAAACTTCTACATATTTTATCATTAGGACATAAAGCTAAAATAAATGTATCAGGCTTTAAATTACTAATTTCTTGAGCAGTATTTCCACTAATAGTAGAAGCACATATTAATTTAGCTCCTAGTCTATTAGCTGCATCAACCACTCCTTCAGCAATAGCTGTAGTAATATCATTTAATTTTTTTTCTTCATCAATATAATCAAAAGAAGCATATTCTTCTGTTACTTCACATATTTTACCCATAGCAGTACAAACATCAATTGGATGATGACCAATAGTAGTTTCACCACTCAACATAACAGCATCAGTTCCATCTAATACAGCATTAGCAATATCAGAAGTTTCTGCTCTCTTAGGTCTAATATCATCAATCATAGACTCAAGCATTTCAGTAGCAACAATAGCTATTTTACGTAATTTTCTAGCTTTCTTTATAATCTGTTTTTGAACAATAGGTAACTTTTCACTAGGAATTTCTGTTCCTAAATCACCTCTAGCAATCATTACTCCATCACTTACTTCTAATATTTCATCGATATTATCAATCGCAATACTGGATTCAATCTTAGAAATAATTTTAATATCAGGTCTATCATATTCTAATAATATTTTTCTAATTTCAAGAACATCATTCTTACTATTAACAAAAGATATAGCCAAGAATTCCCCATCGTTTCTACAAGCATATTCTATATCTTTCTTATCTTCTCTTGATACATAAGGAAGATTAAGACTTACACCAGGTACATTAATAGACTTATTATTAGATAATTCTCCTCCAGCAATAACATTACAAGTAACACTTTTTTCATCTTTGTCGATAACACTTAATTTCATTTTCCCATTATCGATTAAGATAGTATTACCTACTTCAATATTATTTAATGCCTCAGAATGATTAACACTAAATCTATCTTTATTACCAATAACTTCATCTTTTACAATTTTGATATTCTCTCCAGGTACTAAATCAATTTTATCATTTTCAAATTTACCAGTTCTAAATTCAGGTCCTCTAGTATCCCATAAAATACCTACTTGTTTACCAGTATTCTCTCTAACTTTAACAATGTTTTCTAAAAACTTATCTTTTTCTTCATAATCTCCATGAGAAAAATTAATTCTAGCAACATTCATACCATGAATAGCCATATCCGTAAGTATATCAACATCATTAGATGCTGGTCCAATTGAACAAATTATTTTAGTTTTCTTCATGTTAGCCTCCTATTAAAATTATATCAAATATCATAAAAAATATATATCAATTAAAAATAAACATTTATTTTTGACACTTATTACAATAATGTGTTCCTCTACCACCTATCTTGGTATTAATTAGAATATTTCCACATACAGGACATTTACTTCCACCTTTTCCGTGAACTAACAATTTATTTTGAAATAATCCATGAACACCTTCTTCAGAAGTAAAACTTCTAATTGTAGTACCACCTAACTTTTCAGCTTCCCCTAATACTTTTTTAGTATAAAAACAAATATTATCACACTCTTTATGAGTAATAGTTGATGCTTTTCTCATAGGTTTTATCTTTGACAAGAAAAGAATCTCATCATCATAAATATTACCTATACCAGCAATAATACTTTGATCAAGTAAAACACTTTTTATAGGTAATTGTTTATTATGAATTTTACTATATAAATATTTTCCATCTAATTCATCATCATAAAATTCTTTACCTAATTCACATAAAGGTAAAACATCTAAATAATTATCTTTATCTAATAAATACATCTTTCCAAATTTTCTAACATCTCTATATCTCCAAGATAATTTATTATCTAAGATAAATTCTACATGTTCATGTTTTTCAAACTCTTCTCCTACTTTTCTAAAAGTAAATTTACCTTCCATTCTAAGATGAATTAATAATATATAATTAGTTAATTTAATAACAATAAATTTACCTCTAGTATCTAAATCTTCTATTTTTTCTCCAACTATTTTTTTAGAAAAGGTAGAAGATTCAGGCTTAGCAATAATATTATCCCATCTAACATTACAACCAGTAATAGTTTTACCTTTAATTCTTGGACTAAGAGCTTTAACTACTGTCATTACTTCAGGTTTTTCAGGCATATTATCACCTACTTTGCTTCATACCAATTAGAACCAGTAGAAATCTCTACTTTTAAAGGTACTTCTAATTTAAAAGCATTTTCCATAACTTCTTGAGTTAACTTTTTAACTTCATCTATTTCATCTTCTAAAACATTAATAATCAATTCGTCGTGTACTTGTAATAATATTTTACTTTTTAATTTTTTCTTGTTCATTTCATTATATAATTCAACCATTGCTTTCTTTAATATATCAGCAGCAGTTCCTTGAATAGGTGTATTTAAAGCCATTCTTTCTCCACTAGTTCTAATCATATAATTTTTACTATTTAATTCTTCTATTACTCTACGTCTATTCATTAAAGTAGTAACATATCCATTTTTATATGCTTCTTCTTTTTCTTTTTCCATGTATTCACGAATACCAGGAAATGCATCTAAATAATTATCTATAAAATGTTTAGCTTCTACCATATCAATTCCTAAGTCTTCTGATAAACCAAAACTACTAATACCATAAATAATTCCAAAGTTAACAGCTTTAGCAGTTCTTCTTTCTTTCTTAGTAACTTCCTCTATTGGAATATGATATATATCAGATGCCGTCTTAGTATGAATATCTATATCATTTTTAAATGCATCTATCATTTGTGTAGCATTACTCATAGAAGCAAATACTCGAAGTTCTACTTGTGAATAATCTGATGATAATAATAAAGATTTTTCATCAGGAATAAATGCTTTTCTAATCATCCTAGCATAATCATCTCTAGCAGGAATATTTTGTAGATTAGGACTAATACTAGAAAGTCTACCAGTACGAGTTAAAGTTTGAGTAAATATAGTATGAATTCTACCATCTTCTCTTATTTCATTTAATAAACCAACTGCATAATTAGAATACAATTTAGATAACATTCTATATTCTAAAACTTTATCAACAATAGGATTAACAAATCTAATCTTATCTAAAATATCTTTACTAGTAGAGTATTTATTGTTCTTAACTCTCTTTGGATAAGGAATACCTAATTTAACAAATAAAATATCTGCTAATTGTTGAGGACTCATAATATTAAATTCACATCCTGCAAGATCATATATTTCTTTTTCAATAGTACTCATACTCTTCTCTAAAGTATCTCTAACTTCTTCCAAATAATCTTTATCAACCTTAATACCAGTTAACTCCATATCAGCAAGTACTCTAACTAAAGGCATTTCTATATTATTAAATAATTCAACTTCACCAAACTCTTCAATTTTAGAAATTAAATCATCTCTACTCTCATAAATAAATTTTACTTTAGTACCAATAATTTCTTTTAGTTTATCTAAACCAACATCTATAGGTCTTTTAATACTACCATACTATTCTAAATAATCATTAATCTTATAACCGAAACTTCTACCAATAATAGAAATATCATCTTTAACATCATAATTTGTTAAATATCCAGCAATCATAGTATCGAATACTTCACCATTAATAGAAATATTATAATTATTTAATACAACAATATTCTTTTTCAAATCATATGTAATTTTCTTAGTATCACACTCAAAAATATCTTT
>JAEEGL011296669.1_pt1 | contig 12945 bp, 13 predicted proteins | sample 9134231 | NCBI WGS metagenome assembly JAEEGL01 (sample SAMN16246548, study PRJNA631951) | gut metagenome | biome: gut microbiome; feature: rumen; material: fiber-attached | host: Bos | place: Iran: Karaj | collected 2018-10 | reverse complement strand
GAACCCACACAACCAGCTTGGAAGGCTGGGATTCTACCGCTGAACTACACCCGCGGAACAACGAAATGTATTTTAGCATCAATCCGTTGTTTTGTCAATAATATTTTTTATTTCCGGTTAAATTTTATATTCCACTTTTATGGAATCGCCGTCCACGAACACGTCGATCTCGGAGATCTTTTCGTCGTGATGCGTCACCAGAATCGTGGCGATGGGATCCTCTACCGACCGGCGGATGGCATGACGGATATCACGTGCGCCGCGCACACCGTCCGCAGCCTGCTTTGCGATCAATTGCGCTACACCGTCCGCTACGTTCAGCTTTACGCCCTTATCTCTGAGAGAAGGAACGAATTCGTTGATCAGGATCGCGGCGATCTTGCAGTAATCTTCTTCCGTAAGCGCGTTGAAAACAATGATCTCGTCTACCCTGCCGATAAACTCGGGACGGAGGAATTCTTTCAGGGCTTTCAGCGCTTTATCCTTGCTTGCCGTATTCTTATCTTTGCCGAACCCCAACAGATTCTCGCTGCGTTCGCTGCCGGCGTTGGAGGTCATAATGATCACGGTATTCTCGAAATTGACCGTTCTGCCCTGGGCGTCGTTGGTTTTACCCTCGTCAAGGATCTGCAGCAGAATATTCATAACGTCCGGATGGGCCTTTTCGATCTCGTCGAACAGGATCACGGAATACGGTTTTCTTCTGACCTTTTCGGTCAGCTGACCGGCTTCGTCATAGCCCACGTATCCGGGCGGGGAACCGATCAGGCGGGATACGCTGAACTTTTCCATAAATTCAGACATATCCAGGCGGATCAGCGTTTCCGGCGTATCGAACAGCTCGTTTGCGAGCTGCTTCACAAGCTCCGTTTTGCCTACGCCCGTGGGGCCGACGAAGATAAAGGAGGCGGGGCGTTTTACCGGGCTCAGACGGATCCGCGTGCGGCGGATCGCGGCGCATACGGCTTCTATGGCCTCGTCCTGACCGATGATGCGCGCTTTCAGATGCGCCTCCATATCGGAAAGCCTGCCGATATCGCTGTCTACGATCTTTTTCACCGGAATACCCGTGGAAAGGCTGATCACTTTTGCAAGATCGTCCTCGGTCACGTAGTTATCCTCGGCTTTTTCCTTCAGCTCCGCCAGAAGGCTTTCGCACTGGATGATATCCGCGCGGATGCGGGCGATGGCCTCGTAATCCGGATCCGCGTCCGCGATCAGGTCGCTCTCCTGCTGCTTGAGTTCCTCGTATCTGGCAAGCGTGATCTCGTAATCGCTGATCGCTTTATTCCGCAGATTGGCGCAGGTGCATGCCTCATCCAGAAGATCTATGGCCTTATCGGGAAGAAAACGTTCGGTAATATAGCGCTCGCTCATCTGTACGGCTTTATACAGCAGCGTATCGGAGATGCGCACGTGATGGTATTTTTCGTAGTATTCTCTGATGCCGAGCAGCATCTGGTACGTCTCCTCAATGGAGGGCTCCTCCACCTTTACGGGCTGGAAGCGACGTTCCAGAGCGGCGTCTTTTTCGATGTGCTTTCTGTATTCCGTAAACGTGGTGGCGCCGATCACCTGGATCTCCCCGCGGGAAAGCGCGGGCTTCAGAATATTCGCCGCGTTCATGGAGCCTTCCGCATCACCGGTGCCCACGAGGTTATGCACCTCGTCAATAAACAGGATAATGTTTCCTTCCGCTTTTACTTCGTCGATCAGGCCTTTGATACGGCTCTCAAACTGGCCTCTGAACTGTGTTCCGGCAACCAGCGCGGTAAGGTCCAGCAAATGGATCTCCTTATTTTTCAAACGCGCGGGCACCTCACCGGAAGCGATCCGCAGGGCAAGGCCTTCCGCGATCGCCGTTTTGCCTACGCCGGGCTCACCGATCAGGCAGGGATTGTTTTTTGTGCGGCGGCAAAGGATCTGTATCACGCGGGAGATCTCGTTTTCTCTGCCTACGATGCGGTCGATTTTGCCTTCCGCAGCCTTTTTGGTAAGATCGGTGCAGTATTGCGACAAAAATTTTCTGCCCGTTTTGGATGGATCGCTTTTTTTGTTTTCGCCGCGTCTGCCGCGGTGCTTCGGCTCTGCCTGTTCCGCGGGCAATTCGGCGTCGCCGCCGTTTTGCGGCTGAGAGGATTGATCGCCGAACAGCCCCTGTAAAAACGGAAGCGTAGGCGCGCCGCCGTTTTCAAAGCTGTCGCTCTCTTCCGAACCGAGAAAAGCGCTGCCGAACTGTTCGTTCAAAGAGTCGATATCGTCTTCCGTGATCCCCATTTTGGAGAGCATATCCTTAATGGGGCCGATATTCATTTCCATTGCGCATTTGATGCAGAGCCCTTCCTGCGTGGTCTTATCCCCTTCTATTTTGGAGATATAGATTACGGCGGGATTCTTTTTGCATCTTGAGCATAATTTCACGTTCATAGGTTTTCCTTTCAAACAGGATAATTCATTTCTTTGCGGCTTTTTCGGCCGTCTTCTTCTCTTTTTCCGCGGCGGCTCTGGCTTTGCCTTCCGGCGAGAAGCGTTCTTTCACCTGACGGTGCGTTTCGGGCATATAGCTGAAGAACGCAACAAACGTCATGATCACCGCGAGTACAACAAGCCCCATCAAAACGGGATCCGGCAGCGTAAACAGCGGACAGACCGCGCCGGCTTCGGCACGGAACGCGCCCACTTCGGGCCCGAACGCCATGATCGTTATCATAACAAGATAGAAAACCATGGTTGCGGCTTTGCCGTAAAATTCAGCGGCGCCGGGACGGATGCCGAAATAGATCATCAGCGCCCCGCCGATGAGCATGACCAGTTCTTTTACGATAAACAGCAGAAACACCCAGGCAAACAGATGCAGCGGACGGTTTTCCGCTTTGAAAAAGGCCATGAACAGCATGATCGCGATCGTAGCCTGCGTCAGCTTATCCGCCACGGGATCAAGCAGCTTGCCGAGGGCGCTGACCTGATTGAATCTGCGGGCGATCTTGCCGTCGAAGAAGTCGCTCAGGCCGGAAAGCGCAAGCACGACCACGGCCCAGATCAGTTCGCCCTTATAAAACAGATACGCAAATACGGGGATCAGCAGGATCCGGATAAAGGAAAGCAGATTCGGAACCGTCCACACGTTGCTGAATATGCCTTCCTGCTTGTTTTCGGGAGTATTATTTGAATCTTTCATAACTGTTTGATCCTTTCATCAGAATATACCTGCAATATAACTGCAAATACAGGAATTGCTCACCATTTGGGAAAAGGTGCTGTTTTCGGTCAGCGGGGCGATCAGGTTCAGCAGCAGACATCCTACGGCTACGGGGATCGCGCCCTGAACGAGACCGGTAACGCCGCCGAGAATACGGTTGATCACGTTGACGGCGCCTTTGCGCTTTTTGAATACGTGTTTATCCAGAAGGTTTACAATCAGATTCAGTATAATCATAAACACAACGAACAAAACGACGGTTGTAATAATTAAAAGAACTTTTGTAATAATCGGCTGCAGGAACGTTTCCTCAATGGTTTCCACGGTATAAAACGATTCGCCGATGCGGTTTCCATCCGGCAGCAGATGCAGAAAATCAGCGATATTATACGCGGATTCGGAAAGAGAACCCTTTATCGCCTGCAAAACGGCCTCAATGGAACCGCCGATACTGCCGGAGGGAAAAAGCTGCAGTAGTTTTTCGCGGATCGGCTCGTGCAGCGCCATTTTATAAATCAGCTCCGCCAGCGGAATGGCGGCGTACCGCGCGCCGAGTCCGGCCGCAATATAAGCGAGCAAATGCAGTATGATTTTGGCGAAGCCTCTTACCGCGGCAACGATCACGAATACCGCGAGGACCCCGATACAGATATAATCGATCAGCGTCATTCCTGTTCACCGTCGGTTTCGTGCAGTCCGTACTGGCTGATGCCGCCGGAACCAAGCACGTAAAGCTTGCCGCCCGAGATCACCGCGTCCAGACTCACCTCATCCAACCGGATCAAACCGGTTTCCGTATTATTACTGCCGATAATTCTGATCTCTTTATCAAACACCACGGCGCAGTATTTTTCGTCCGCGATCACCTGCGCAATGGAATTCGGATACGTTGTTTCGTAAACGTTTTTACAGCCCTTATCGAACAGAAACACCTTGGTATTGTTCTTATTGCCGTACAGATCCACGGAAACAGCGCCGAGGCCGCCCTTTTTCAGGTCCGTATGATTGAGCTCGTTGGAGGCATATTCGCAAAGCGTATTCTTCTCACCCTTTGCGTTCACAAGATAAGCGCCCCGGTCCGTAAGGACTACGATTTTCTTGGAAGCGGTAAATTCAAGACTGAAAACGTTCTCCCCCGGGAATTCAAGCAGGTATTCGTACGTATCCCTGTTGAACTGGAAAAGATAAACCTTGCTCACCACGTCGGCGTTGTTCAGGGAGACGGTGCTTACGGCCACGCAATTCCCGTTCTCGGAGAGCGCCGCCCGCACCACATATTCCGAGCTGCTCCACTCAAACAATTTTTTGCCTTTATATGAAAACACGAATAAATGAGACTGATAGCCTTTGTCCGCGTTCAATACGTATACGTAAGTGCCGGAAGCCGTAATATCCGCGCAGCTGACCGGCGCTTCAAACGAAAACGTTTTATACATGGAAGCGTTCTTTTCGATCTTCATTGCGTTGCCGCCGCGGTCGTAAAGGATCGCGTTTTTTCCGGCGGTGACCAGAACGGGATTCGTGTAGGTATGTTCGTTTGCGGACATCAGATTTCCGAACGCGTCCACGTAATCCAGAGAATCCGAAGTGAGCACAGCAACGCCGGAGGAATAGGACACCATATCCAGCACGGAATCACTGTTGATGCTGTAAGCGCCGTGGGTACGTTTCTGCCCTGCGGAATCCGCGCGGTCGGCGATCGCGATCGCGGAAGCAATGATCACCAGCAGCACCAGCGCGGCGATACCGATCAGCATAAGCGGCGGAAGCTTTAAGTTTCGCTTTTTTTCGGGCATTTCTTCTTCAAGCAGCGCTTCGTTGTTTTCGTTATCCATCGTAGTTCCTTTCTCAGTAATTTACACGGTAGAGATATAACCCTTCCGGCGGCATCGTTTTTCCGGCCAGAAGCCGGTCCCCTGACGAAATGATTTCCTGTATCATACCCGCAGGGATCTTGCCTTCGTCGATATAAAGCAGCGTTCCGGCCATGATGCGGACCATATTATACAGAAACCCGTCCGCTTCCACGTAAAACACCACCGTGTCGCCGTCACGGTATACGCCGGCTTTTTTCACGGTGCGCACGTTGGAACGGACCGCCGCGCCGGCCGCGCAGAAAGCGCTGAAATCATGGGTTCCGACGTATGCTTTTGCAGCGGCGTCCATCAGCGTTTCGTCCAGCTTATGCTTGCTGTGCACCGCTCTGTGTGCGTAAAACGGATTGCAGTAGGGCGTATCGTAAAACAGGTAATGATACTCTTTTGAAACACAGCTGAAACGGGCGTTGAAATCCGCCGCGGCCGGTTCGCAGGCGATAACGCTGATATCGTCCGGCAGGTAAAAATTCAACCCCGAAACGACCGTGTTCGGCGGCAGTATTTTTTCCGTACGGAAATTTGCGTGGAAGTTCTGCGCGTGCACGCCAGCGTCCGTCCGGCTGCAGCCCGTGACGTTTGTTTTTTCTCCGAACAAGCCGTACACGGCTTCTTCCGTTTTCTGCTGTACGGATACAGCGTTTTCCTGCCGCTGCCAGCCGTGGTAGCCGGTACCGTCAAACATCAGCGTGATATGATAATTCATACTACATCACCGCTTTGAACAGGAAGAGATCACCGAAGGGATAATAGCTTGTGAAGATCACGCCGAAAATCAGAACGCCCGTGATCGCAAACGCAATGATATCCCGCGCGGAAAGCTGCATTTTTTTCATGCGCGTTCTGTGAGCGCCGTCCGAATAGCAGCGGCATTCCATTGCCACGGCAAGTTCGGCAGCACGGCGGAAGGCGGAAACGAACAACGGAATGAATACGGATACCATGGCCTTCATCCGTTCTCCGAGGCTGCCGTTATCCAGCTTTGCGCCTCTTGCCTTCTGCGCGCTCATAATGATATCGATCTCCCGGATGAGGATCGGTATAAACCGCAGCGCGATGGTCATCATCATGGCAAGAGAATGCACCTTGACCTTGAATATTTTCAAAGGAGAGAGCAGGCGCTCTATCGCGTCTGTGAGCATAGTGGGCGAGGTGGTATAGGTCAGAAGCGACGTAAACAGGATCAGCGCGATGATGCGCACCGCAAGAAATATTGCGCTGTATACGCCGCCGGAGGTGATCACAAAGCTTTTGTTTTCAAAGGGCTTCCAGAGCACGGCGCCTTCGTTATTATAAATGATCTGAAGCGCGGAGGTAAACAGAACGATAAATATGATGGCCTTCAGGCTTTTCCAGATCAGCTTTACAGAGATCCTTGAGATCAGCACGCAGATCAGAGAAAACGCCAGCATCAGGATCAAGGAAAAAAAGTTTCTGCAAATAAACAGCGCTATGATAAAGAAAAGGGTGAGCAGGATCTTTGCCCGCGGATCCAGCTTATGGATCGGCGAATTCCCCGGAAAAAACTGCCCTATCGTGATATCCCGTATCATTCGTCCGCCTCCCCTTTGATCAGTTTTACGATCTGCGCGGCAGCCGCTTCAACGGTATAAACGTCTTCTACGGGGTACCCGAGCGCACGCAGCGCGATCATGATCTTGGTAAAAGAAGGTACGTTCAGCCCCATTCCGATCAGCTCTTCGCCGTGGGAGAATATTTCCTGCGGCGTGCCGTAATACGCAACGGAACCCTTGTTCAGCACCAGAATGCGGTCCGACATCTGCGCGGCGATCTCCATGCTGTGGGTCACGAGGAGCACCGTTGCGCCGGTCTGTTCACGGTACCGGCGGATCATACGCAGCACGGATTCTCTGCCGGAGGGATCCAGCCCTGCCGTGGGTTCATCCAGGATCAGCACGGCGGGGAGCATGGCCATGACCCCGGCGATGGCGCACCTGCGCTTCTGGCCGCCCGAGAGATCAAAGGGCGATACGTTCAGCTTTTCCTCTTTCAGATGCACGAAGCCGGCCGCCTGATAGACCCTGCGTTTGACCTCCTCCTCGTCCAGCCCCATATTGCGCGGACCGAACGCGATATCTTCGTAACACGTTTCACCGAACAGCTGGTATTCCGGATACTGAAAACACAGCCCAACGGTAAATCTCGCCGCGCTGACGCTTTTTTTATCCGCGTTGATATTTCTGCCGTCGATCAGGATCGTGCCGGATTCCGGTTTGATCAGAGCGTTGAGCATCTGCATCAGCGTGCTTTTGCCGGAACCCGTATGTCCGATCACGCTGACGCATTCGCCTTTCTCCACGGAAAAGCTGACGTCCCTGATCGCCTGTACTTCAAACGGCGTTTTGTGACCGTAGCCGAATGAAACGTTATTTACTTCTATAAATGCCATTTCCGCTGCGATCCTACGCTTTCTTCATTTTTACGATCTCTTCGATCAGTTCCTGTTCGGTCAGAATATCGTCGCGGATATCCAGACCTTCGTTTTTCAGGGATTCGCACAGTTTTGCCGTATCCGGCAGTTCAAGCCCGCAGGACCTGAGAAGCTCCCGCTGCGCAAAGATCTCGCGCGGGGTGCCTTCGGCCGCGATCGATGCGTTATTTACGACCATAACGCGATCCGCACCGATGGCTTCTTCCATAAAGTGCGTGATCAGGATGATGGTGATGCCGAATTCCTTATTCAGCTTCGTAACGGTTTTCAGAACGTCGGCGCGGCCTTTCGGATCCAGCATGGCGGTAGGCTCGTCCAGCACGATACATTCCGGCCGCATGGCGATCACGCCCGCGATGGCCACGCGCTGCTTCTGCCCGCCGGAAAGCCGGTAGGTCTCGTGGAAACGCCTTTCGTACATGCCTACGGCCTTCAGCGCGTCGTCTACGCGCTCCCGGATCTCGGCGGGATCGATGCCGAGGTTTTCCGGGCCGAAGGCAACGTCCTCTTCCACAATGGAAGCAACGATCTGGTTATCCGGATTCTGAAATACCACGCCGATCCTTTTGCGCACCTCAAGCTCGTTTTCCGGGGCGGCGGTATCCAATCCGCTGACCGTAACAACGCCGCGTTCAGGTAAAAACAGGGAATTCATCAGCTTGGCGATCGTGGATTTCCCCGAGCCGTTATGCCCGAGGATCACAAGAAATTCACCCTTATCCACCGTAAAGGATACGTCCTTTACAGCATACAAAGGCTCTTTTTCTTCCGCGTCATAGGTGAACCAGACGCGATCGAACGTTAACTGACGATTCTCTTCCATCTTACATTACTTTTCCTTATCTTGTCCAGAATGCGGATGCACCGCTCGGCAGCACAAGGCCGGAATCCGCAACCGGCAGGCCGATCTCATCCGCAACGATCTTTCCTCCGAACCGGGGCTGTATGATACTGCCGAGCATGTATCCCATAACGGACGGCGAAAGACCGGTGGTGTATGAATTGATCAAAAACAGTCTGGCGTTGTCGCTGAGCAGCCGCGCGCATTTTTCGCAAAGCGCGTAAACCTCCGTTTCCAGCTTCCATACTTCTCCGCCGGGCCCGCGCCCGTAGGAGGGCGGATCCATAATAATGATATCGTAACGGTTCCCGCGCCGGAGCTCGCGTTCCGCGAATTTGATGCAGTCGTCAACCAGCCAGCGGACGTTCTGATCCGCAACGCCGGAGGAAGCGGCGTTTTCTTTTGCCCAGAGCACCATGCCTTTGGAAGCGTCCACGTGCGTTACCGCGGCGCCTGCCTTCAGCGCGCTGACCGTAGCGCCTCCGGTATATGCAAACAGATTCAGCATTTTTACGGGAGCCGCGGCGTCGCGGATCACGCGCGCCGTCATATCCCAGTTCACGGCCTGCTCGGGAAAGATCCCCGTGTGCTTGAACCCCATCGGCTTTACGTTGAACGTCATGCCGTTATACGTAACGCTCCATGCGTCCGGAAGTTTATTGTACACTTCCCATTTTCCGCCGCCCGTATGGGAGCGGAAATATCTGGCGTCCACCTTTTTCCAGAGCGGATCCCGCCGGGGCGTATTCCAGATGACCTGCGGATCCGGCCGGATCAGCACGTAATCCCCCCAACGCTCCAGACGTTCGCCGTCGGAACAGTCGATCAGCGTATAATCCTTCCAACCATCGGCAATTCTCATGTTAAATCAGTCGCTCCCTGATCACTTCGGCGATCTGCTCCGCAATGCTGCGGATCTGCGTTTCGTCACGGCCTTCCACCATCACGCGGACCAACGGCTCCGTGCCGGAGGGGCGCACCAGAACGCGCCCGGAGCTGCCGAGCTCCTTTTTGGCTTCTTCGATCGCAATATTAATATCGTTGTCTTCAAACAACCTTAATTTGCCCAGTACGGACACTTTCACGTTGATGAGCACCTGCGGGAAGATCTCGATTTCGGAAGCAAGCTCTTTCAGCGATTTGCCCGTGGTGCGGATCACGTTGAGCAGCTGCACGGCTGTCAGCTGACCGTCGCCGGTGGTGGCGTGATCGAGGAAGATCACGTGGCCGGACTGCTCGCCGCCGATATGGTATCCCTTTTCAAGCATACGTTCAAGGACGTAACGGTCGCCTACCTTCGTCTGCTCGCAGCGGATGCCGTTTTTATTGCAGAACTCAAACAGGCCGAGATTGCTCATGACCGTGGCAACAAGCGTGTTCGCGTTCAGACGTCCGGCGGTTTTCATGGCTTTTGCGCAAATGGCCATGATCTTATCGCCGTCTACCAGAGCGCCGTCCGAATCAACGCAGAGCAGGCGGTCGGCGTCGCCGTCAAACGCAAAACCGAGGTCGAAGCCGTTATCCTTCACATACTGCTGCAGCACTTCAATATGCGTGGAGCCGCAGTTTTTATTGATATTTTCACCGTCCGGGCGGCAGTGGATCACCGTGCACTCCGCGCCGAGGCGGCGGAACAGCTCGTTTGCCGTTTCACTGGCGGAACCGTTTGCGCAGTCGATCGCGATGCGCATACCGTAAAAATGCGCCACGGCGGTGCTTTCGATATGATGGATATAATCCTTCAGCGCGTTTCTGCCCGAGGTGATCCGGCCCACCTGCGCGCCGACCTTCAGGGGCGGGGGCATGATCTCATCCAGAATGATGGCTTCGATCTTTTCTTCCATTTCGTCCGGAAGCTTGTAGCCGTTGGAACGGAAGATCTTGATGCCGTTGTATTCGCAGGGGTTATGCGACGCGGAGATCATAACGCCTGCGTCGTAAGAATATTCCTTTACAAGAAAAGCAACGGCAGGGGTGGGCACAACGCCGAGCTGAAGCACGTCGCAGCCCACGGAGCAGAACCCTGCCGCGATCGCGCACGAAAGCATATCCGCGGAAATTCTGGTATCCGTGCCCACGAGGACCTTCAGTTTTCTGCCCCCGGCGTTTTCGCCGAGCACCATGGCGGCGGCTCTGCCGATCTTCATGGCAAGCTCGCAGCTGATCTCCGTATTCGCAATGCCTCTGGCGCCGTCGGTGCCGAACAGTCTTCCCATGTTATTTCCTTTCCCCGGTCAGTTTTTCGGAACCGGCAAACCTAAATGGATATATGCGGCGTCCGTAACGGTACGCCCGCGCGGCGTTCTCGCCAAAAAGCCGATCTGCATCAGATAAGGCTCGTAAACGTCTTCTATGGTTACGGATTCTTCCCCGATCGCCGCCGCAATGGTTTCGAGGCCTACAGGGCCGCCGTTATAATTCCGGATCATGGTGAGCAGCATCTTTCTGTCCACCGCGTCAAGCCCGAGCTCGTCGATATCCATGCGGGAAAGCGCCTGCTGCGCGTCCTTCAGGGTGATCGTGCCGCTGCCCATCACCTGCGCAAAATCTCTGGCGCGCTTCAGAAGGCGGTTGGCGATACGCGGCGTCCCGCGGGAACGGGAGGCGATCTCTATGGCGCCGTCGGGATCGATCTCAATGCCGAGGATCCTTGCGCTGCGCGTTACGATCCTGCTCAATTCTTCCGGCGTATACAGCTCCAGATGAAGAATGATGCCGAACCGGTCCCTGAGCGGGGCGCTCAAAGAACCCGCGCGCGTGGTGGCCGCCACCAGCGTGAACGGCTGCAGATCCAGACGGATGGAACGCGCCGAAGGGCCTTTGCCGATAATGATATCGATGGCGTGCTCCTCCATCGCCGGATATAACACCTCTTCCACACTGCGGGAAAGACGGTGGATCTCATCGATAAAGAAAATATCGCCTGCGTTCAGATTCGTAAGCAGCGCCGCAAGATCCCCGGGCTTTTCGATTGCGGGACCCGACGTGACGCGGATCTGCGTGCCCATGGTATTCGCGATGATCCCGGCCAGCGTCGTTTTGCCGAGGCCGGGCGGGCCGTAAAGAAGCACGTGATCCAGCGCTTCGTGTCTGCCGAGGGCAGCCTGCATATATATATTCAGGTTCTCTTTCACTTTTGCCTGTCCGATATATTCGTCCAGCGATTTCGGCCGCAGCGAAAGCTCAACCTCACTGTCCGCGTCCGTAAATTCGGGAGACGTCAGCCGGAAGCTGTCGTCGTCAAATGAATCGATCGTCATATGCTCTCCTTTTTATCAATACAACTTTTTAAGCCCGAGCTTGATCAGGTCTTCCACCCGCATGGCAGGATCCGCGCCGGAAAGCGCTTTTGCGGCGTCCGCCGCGGAAAAGCCGAGCGCGGTGAGCGCGCTTACCGCTTCGGAAATATTGCCGCCCATACTTACCTGCTGCACGCCTCCGGCGTCCGCCGCGAACGAACCGGAAGCCGCGAGACCGGAGACCTTGCCTTTCAGCTCAAGGATCACTCTCTGCGCGATCTTGGGCCCTACGCCCTGCGCCCTCGTAATGGCCTTTACGTCTCCGGCGGCAATGCTGACGGCAAGCCCTGCGGGCGTGTTCTGCGAAAGGATCGCGATGGCGGCCTTCGGCCCTACGCCCGAAACGTCGATCAGCAGCCGGAAAAACTCCATCTCCTGCTTATCGTAAAAACCGAACAGCTCCAAAGCGTCCTCTCTGACGCTCAGATGCGTATACAGCGTTGCGGTCTCTCCTACTCTGCCGATATTTTTCAGCGTATTCAGCGATACCGTACACTTGAACGCCACGCCGCCGCATTCCAGCGCGACGCAGCTCGTATCCGAATAAACGATTTTCCCCGTAACTGAATAAAACATAACGATCTCCGGCAAACGCCGACCTTTCTTTTAATTCCCGATCCGCTGAAACGCGGAACCGCTTGCGTGGGCGTGGCAAAGGGCCAATGCCAATGCGTCCGCCGTATCGTCCGGCTTCGGCACGGCGGAAAGCCCGAGCAGCTGCTTCGTCATTTCCTGCACCTGTTTTTTTTCGGCTCTGCCGTAGCCTACCACGCTCTGTTTCACCTGCAGCGGCGTATATTCGCGCACTTCCACGTTATTCATCTTTGCCGCCAGCAGAATCACGCCGCGCGCCTGCGCCACGTCCACTGCCGTTTTCTTGTTCGTATTGAAAAACAGCTTTTCTATGGAAAGCACGTCCGGCCTGTATTTTTGGCAGAGAAAACCAAGATCCTCGTAGATCTCTTTGAGCCTCTCAGTAAAATCCATTCCCGCCGGGGTTGTGATCGCGCCGAAATTCAGTACCTGATACCGGTTTTTTTCGTAGCGTATAAATCCGTACCCTACGATAGCATACCCGGGATCAATGCCTAAAATGACCATAAAAAAATCTCCGTATAATAATTCATTTTAGTATATCATATAATTATTATAAAATCAATATTTTTAATTAAAAAAGGACTTCCCTTCCTCTGTGATGTCAATTGATATGAACCACTTTCCTCAAAAAAGATAAACGTTCAGTATGATATCGCGAATGGGGGCTTTTGAACCGGAGCCCG
>JAEEGL010861131.1_pt1 | contig 12945 bp, 7 predicted proteins | sample 9134231 | NCBI WGS metagenome assembly JAEEGL01 (sample SAMN16246548, study PRJNA631951) | gut metagenome | biome: gut microbiome; feature: rumen; material: fiber-attached | host: Bos | place: Iran: Karaj | collected 2018-10 | reverse complement strand
CTTTATATTTATCCGGATCAACAATATCCGTATCAATAATAAGGTCAGGAATCGTATTGCGCACAAAGTACCCCAAGGGATGATTGGCAAAGCTGTCGTGTTTCGCCGCGTCGTATTCCTCCATAAGACGAAGGAACGCGTTTCGCAAGCCGCCCGATTCTTCCGATCTGAATAATCCTGCCTCCATAGCCAAAGACCCTCCCGGACATTTGTTCAATCCTATCATACCACACGACAAAGCGCTTGGCAAAGCCCCGCCAACACGCGGATTTTTCGCCTGACTCTCGTCCCCCGCCAAAAGCGAACCGCCCCCGGCTCCCGCGATTGTGTGGGGAGCCGGGGGCGGTTGGTTGCTAGGAGCCGCCGAGATAGGGGGCGCGGGCCGTCCATTTCAGCGCGGGGCGGCCGGTCAGGGAGCGGGGCTGGGCGGCGTCGGGAACGAGGCGGAAGAGGGGGCGGTCGATGGACTGGGCCGTGAGGTGGCCGTCTTCGGTGGTCGTGGTCAGCACCGAGCCGTCGCCGAGGACGCGGCGCAGCGTCTCGCTCATGGGGACGTGGCGGCCGTCCATGGTGGCCTGCGCGGCCCGGGCGGCCCGACGCGCCGCGACTTTGTCGTAGTATTCCGTCACCGTTTCAAAGGCTTCCATACGCGCCAGGGTGTTGCGTTCCTCCAGGGAAAGCACCCCGTCGCCGTCCGCGTCCGCCGCTTTTTCCATCGCGCTCTCCGCCTGCCGTTCCTCCGCCGCCAGCAGCGCCGCCGCGAAGTCCGCCCGCAGATTGCCGGTGTTCTTTTTCTCCCGCTGTCGCTTTTCCGAGGACGACGTCAGCATCCCGCCGACCGACGCCACTTGTCTGATGAGATTCATGCCCGTTCCTCCTTCCGCCCGGCTTCCGCCTTTTTTCCCCGTGGGGGATGGATTCTTCCTCTACTCTATATATCGTAAAATTCGCCCAAAAGTTAAGGACCTCTTAGCAATTAATCACTAAGAGGTCCCTTATTATTTCTCGCCATCGCTCTGACAGCGAGGATTTGTGGCGGTGAAGGGCCGCTCCGTTCAAATCGTTTTTTTCTGTCCCTGGCTGCTGTCCCCTGATATTTTAGCAGCAAACAGGGAAAAACGCCTGCCGCTTCCCCAGTCAAAAGGCCGCCCCCGGAATTTGAGAGCGGCCTTTGCTTTCCGATATTCTGTCCGTCAGTAGGGAGGATTCCTCAGCAGGTGTGGCAGGCTTCGTAGAGGCCTTTTTCCTTCAGGACTTTGACGGCCAATTCGCCCATGGCGGCGACGGTGGGAGCGACTTCGATGCCGGCGTCGTTCAGCGCCTTGATCTTGTCGGCGGCCGTGCCTTTGCCGCCGGAGATGATGGCGCCGGCGTGGCCCATGCGTTTGCCCGGAGGCGCCTGCTGGCCGCTGATGAAGCCGATGACGGGTTTCTTCATGTTCTCTTTGATCCAGACGGCGGCTTCTTCCTCGGCGGTGCCGCCGATTTCGCCGATCATCATGACAGCGAGGGTTTCGTCGTCATGGTTGAAGGCGTCCAGCACGTCGATGAAGTCGAGGCCCTTGACGGGGTCGCCGCCGATGCCGATGCAGGTGGTCTGGCCGATGCCCGCCATGGTGAGCTGGTAGGTGACTTCATAGGTCAGGGTGCCAGAGCGGGAGATGACGCCGACGTGGCCTTTCTTGTGAATGTAAGTCGGCAGGAGACCCAGGCGGCACTCATCCACGGTCAGGATGCCGGGGCAGTTCGGGCCGATGAGTTTGGTGTGACGATCTTTGAGGTAGTGGCGCACTTTCACCATGTCGAGAACCGGGATGTGCTCGGTGATGCAGACGACGAGGTCAACGCCGGCGTCCGCCGCCTCCATGATGGAGTCCGCCGCGAAGCGTGCCGGTACGTAGATGACCGAGACGTTGGCGCCGGTGACTTTCACCGCGTCGGTGACGGTGTTGAATACCGGGATGGAGCCCAGTACGATCTCACCGGCCCGGCCCGGGGTGACGCCGGCCACCACGTTGGTTCCGTATTCTTTCATGATATTCGTATGGAAGGTCGCCTGCTTGCCGGTGATGCCCTGCACGACGACTCTGCTCTGCTTGCCTACGTAAATTCCCATCGCTCAATCCTCCTCAGGCTTTCCAGGTATTCGCCTTGTGCTGCTTGGCAAGCTCGACGGCCTGCTTCGCGCCTTCTTCCATCTTCTCCGCCATATAGACGCCGGGGACGTTGGCTTCCTTCAGGATCTTGCGTCCGGCGTCGACGTTGGTGCCGTCGAGACGCGCGATGACCGGCACGCGGAGGCCCACGACCTTGGCCGCTTCGACGATGCCGGCGGCGATGACGTCGCATTTATTGATGCCGCCGAAGATGTTGACGAAGACGCTGTGGACCTGATCGTCCGACTGCATGATGCGGAAGGCTTCGGCGATTTTCTCGACGGTGGAGTCGCCGCCCACGTCGAGGAAGTTCGCCGGCTCGCCGCCGTAGTATTTGATGATGTCCACCGTCGCCATGGCCAGGCCGGCGCCGTTGACCATGCAGGCCACGTCGCCGCCGAGGTTGACGTAGGAGAGCGAGGCTTTCGCCGCCGCCCGCTCCTTCGGGTCTTCCTCGGTCTCGTCACGCAGGGCTTCGATTTCCGGATGGCGGTAGAGGGCGCTGTCATCGAAGTTCAGTTTGGCGTCGAGGGCCATGACTTCGCCCTCTTTCGTCACCACCAGCGGATTGATTTCCGCCAGTGAGCAGTCTTTGGCGATGAACAGTTTGTAAAGGGCGTCCATGAACTTCGCCGCTTTGCTCTGGACCTCCGGCTTGAGCTTCAGGTTGAAGGCCATGCGGCGCGTCTGGAAGGGCATCAGGCCTGTCATCGGGTCGATGTATTCCTTGAAGATTTTCTCCGGGGTTTCCGCGGCGACCTGCTCGATTTCCATGCCGCCCTCGGTGGAGCCCATCATGACGACCTGCGCCGTCTTGCGGTCGATGGCGAAGCCCAGATAAAACTCTTTCTCGATGTTGGATCCTTCCTCGATCAGGAGGCGGTTCACCTGTTTGCCCTCGGGGCCGGTCTGGTGCGTGACCAGGACCTTGCCCAGAAGCTCCGAGGCGTAGGACTTGACTTCCTCAATGCTCTTGGCCAGCTTGACGCCGCCCGCTTTGCCGCGGCCGCCGGCGTGGATCTGCGCCTTGACCACGACAACAGGGGATCCGAGGTCCTTCGCGATGCGCGCCGCCTCTTCCGGGCTGAACGCCGCCTTGCCGTTCGGCACTTTGACGCCGAACTCGCGGAGGATCTGTTTGCTTTGGTACTCGTGGATGTTCATAGACTAGCCTCCCTGTCTGATTCTTTGCCCAGATTTGAACGGTATGGCGTTTTATCTGAGCATCGCCTGCTGTGCAGGCTCTTTTCCGGCTCTTCCGGGGAAAGGCCGGCAGCGAATGCCGCCGGCTGATTCCTATCCTCTATTGTAGTCTTTTTTTCGGCTTTCGTCCACAGGAAAACGCCAAAATGGGACGCACTTCCCGCAGAACTGTCCCAGGGCGTCCGGCGGGGGAAGACGCCCGCGGGAGGCGCTATGGTTCCGTCTCCGGCGGTGTTTCCTCCCGTTCCTTCAACGCCCGCTTGCGCTGGTACATCTGGAGATCGGCCCGCTCAAAGACCTGGTTGAAGCTGATGTCCTGGGCCTGCCGGTATTCCGCCAGGCCCATGGCGACGATCACCGGGTCTTCTTCCGTCGGCGCGTCCATAAGCTGATCAAAGCGACGCTGGAGGTCATGCCGGTTCTCGAAATCGGGGCCTTCCAGCAGCACGGCGAATTCGTCCCCGCCGACGCGGAATACGGGGCTGTGCTTGAAATGGAGGCAGATGAGCCGGGCCGCCCGGATGATGAACTGGTCGCCCACTTCGTGCCCCCGCTTGTCGTTGATATCCTTCAGGCCGTTCAGGTCAAAGACCGCGACCGCGAAGTCCGTGGCCGACCGGGCCGCGATCCGGTCATCCGTCCGGTTTTCCATCTCCACATAGGCCAGCTTGCTTTTCACGCCCGTGAGGGGATCCCGGTACGCGAGCTGCCAGGCGGATTTCAGCTCCTCGTGCTGGTCTTTTTCCCGCCGCAGAGACGCCAGCAGTTCGCGCCGGTAGTCTTCTTTCTCATCGCTGACCACGAAGGTATGCAGCAGACTCGTTCCCAACATGTATCCAACCGAATAGAGCGGCAGGAGCGGATAGTCCAGCTGGATGGTGAGGAGCAACGCCGTCACCATTCCGAACAGGCCGATGGTCCGATACCGTTTCCGCTTCCTGTCCTCGCTTGACGTCTGCCGCATCGCGCGAATCGCGTAGCCCGACGTCAGGAGGAGCAGCAGGATCTGGAAGATCAGGATGGCGTACCGGGGCCCATAGGCCTGATAGGCGCCGTCGGCCGAGATCCAGAACACGACGGGCATGAAGCAGTTGAAGGCAATGGCCGTCATGGACACCAGGAAGAAGACGCGTCCGGCCCGGAAGAGGAAGCGGCTGAACGCGTTCCCCTCGGCCAGATACGTAACCACGTATTGGGTCCAGCACAGCACGCCATAGGCCATGGCGGCGAAGTAGATGATGGTATCCGCGAAGAGCAGCGAGGAAAGATGCAGGCTGTCGAAGATGCCCCACAGCACGTCCGTAACGTAATAGATCAGGACGGCGAACAGGAATCGCCGGTAAATCCCGATGGCGGGAAGATTCTGGCTGCCGCTGCGCCCCAAGAGGATATCATGGTTCTCGATCATGAGGATGACCGCGGCGAGCAGGCCAATCGAAGAATAGTAGTACATAGCGGCTGATTTCCTCCATGAAACGCGAATGTCTGCCATTGTCGCCGGCTCCCGTTCGCTCCGGGCACGACGGCAAGGGAAAAAGGATCGAGGCAATTTCCGAACTATTCATTATTATTTTATATCATATCATAGGAAGCCGTTGCGCTCAATAGTATTTTCTGACACTGTCCCCTCGCCGACCGCGCGCCCGCGCGCCATCACCGGGGCCGGCAACTCGTCCGGGGGGACGCGCCAGAGATGGGTTTTTCCGATCGCGCGCCCCGGCCGCCGCGCCGGGTACGCCGCGGCAATCCCATGCCGGTCATCGGGGAATCGCTATCAACGTAGGACGCCAAACCGGCCGGGATCGTCAGTCTCGCCCCGCCGCCGCCGAACGCTGGGGACAAAAAAGCGGACACGCCCGGCTTCCAGCCAAAGCGTGTCCGCTTTTCTGCTCCCCTGTTTTCTTTTTCCGCGGCGCCATCTCCCACCGCCGACGTGAACGCGCCACCGGTGCCGCTTTGGTATCAGAGCATCGAGGCCCGGAGCTCGTCGCCGCTCCTGGCGGAGAGGTAAGCCGGCGGGACGTCGAGGACGGTGACGCAACCGGTGCGGCCCTCTTTCGCCAGGCGATACACGGCCCGGGCATAGGCGACGAGGACGCCGGTGGTGAATTCCGGGTTCGAGTCCAGTTTCAGGCGGAACTCGACGACATGGGTGTGCTCCTTCGCCGCCCCGGTACGCCCGGAGCGGATGACGAAGCCGCCGTGGGCGAGGCCGGCGTGCTTTTCCTTCAGCTCCGCCTCGCTGATGAAATGGACCGTGGTGTCATAGTCGGCGAAGTAGTCGGGCATGGTTTTGATGGACCGCTCCACCGCCGCCGGGTCGGCGCCGTCCTCGAGGACCACGTAGCACTCCCGGGTGTGCTTCTGCCGCGTGGTGAGATCCGGGTTCTCGCCGGACCGCACCCGCTCCAGCGCCGCCTCCACCGGCACCGTGTACTGCCGCGCGTCCCGGACGCCGGGGACGCGGCGAATGGCGTCGGAGTGGCCCTGGCTGACGCCCCGGCCCCAGAAGGTGTAGTCACGACCATCGGGCAGCACGGCGCTGCCATAGACCCGCGCCAGGGAAAAGAGGCCCGGGTCCCAGCCGACGGAGATGGCCGCCAGTTTCCCCGCCGCCCGCGCCGCCTTGTCCACCGCCGCGAAGTGATCGGGGATATGGGCGTGGGTGTCGAAGCTGTCCACGACGTTGAACCACTTGGCAAAGGCCGGTGTCTGCGTCGGCAGATCGGTGGCGCTGCCGCCGCAGAGGATCATCACGTCGATCCGATCCCGCCAGGCCTCGGCTTCATCGACGCGCACCACCGGCACGCCCGGCGTCGCGATTTTCAGCGTGGCCGGGTTGCGACGGGTGAAGACCGCCGCCAGTTCCATGTCCGCGTTTTCCCGGACCGCCAGCTCCACGCCGCGCCCCAGATTGCCATAGCCCAAAATACCAATGCGAATGCTCATGTTTCCGTTCCCCCTGTCAGAATCCCAATTCCGTTTTGTGAGCCTGCATTCCGGCGATGCAGAGTTCCATGACAGTCCCCGTTTCCATGCCCAGGAGGGCACAGCCCCGGTCGATGATGTCGCGGCTGCAGCCGGCGGCGAACCGCTTGTCCTTGTATTTTTTCTTCAGGCTCTTGACCGCCATGCCGTCAAGCCCCTCGGGGCGCATGAGCCCATAGGCGTGAACGATGCCCGTGAGCTCGTCCACGGCGAAAAGGCTCCTGGCGAGGTCGGTGGTGGGCTCCACCTCGTTGGTGGTGACGCCATAACCGTGGGCGATAATGGCGTCGATGTCCTCCGGCTCGACGCCCTCCGGCTCCAGGAGTTCCCGCACATGATGGCAGTGTTCCTGGGGGAATTTCTCGTAGTCCACGTCGTGCAGATAGCCGATGGCCTCCCAGTGGTCCCGGTCAGCGCCAAAATGTTCCGCCATCGCTCCCATCGCCGCGCTCACCGCCCGGGCGTGGGTGAAAAGGTGCTCCTCCGTCGTGTGCTTCGCCAGGATTTCCCTGGCCTTTTCCATTGTCAGCCGGCTCATAGATTCCCCGCTTTCCCCGGCGCGACGGGCCCAGCCCCACGCCGGCATTCATTCATGTCTTTTTTCTCAAGAAAAGAGGCTGTCCAGCTTCATGCTTCGCGGACAGCCTCCCTTGCTCAATCTGCTTCCAATATGAAGTTTACCCGGATACAACCTGTCGCCCCTAGGCCGCAGTCATTCGTTCACCGGCTCGGCCCCGGTCTCTTCCAGGTCTTCCTCCATCGCCGGCTCCACCGTCTCGACGGCAGCGTCGGGATCGACAACGCTGATGTTGCGATAACGGCTCATGCCGGTGCCCGCCGGAATCAGCTTGCCGATGATGACGTTCTCCTTGAGGCCAATCAAAGGATCGACCTTGCCCTTGATGGCGGCGTCCGTGAGGACGCGCGTCGTTTCCTGGAAGGACGCGGCGGAAAGGAAGGAATCCGTAGCCAGCGACGCCTTGGTGATACCCAGGAGAATCGGCTTCGCCACCGCCGGCTCGCCGTCCTCCTCAATGACACGGGCGTTCACGGCCTCGAAGGAATTGATATCGACGTACTCGCCCGGCAGGAAACCGGTGCTGCCCGATTCCTCGATCTTGACCTTGTGCAGCATCTGCCGCACCATGACCTCGATGTGCTTGTCGTTGATCTCAACACCCTGGGACTTATAAACTTTCAGCACCTCGTAAACGAGATAGCGCTGCGTCTCCCGGAGGCCGCAGACCCGCAGGATGTCGTGCGGGTTGATGGAGCCCTCGGTGATCTTGTCGCCGAGCTTCAGGTGCATGCCGCTCTGGGCTACCAGCCGCGCTCCGAAGGGAATCGCGTACTCCCGGGCCTCGCCTTCCTCCGGCGTCAGGATGACCTTACGGGTGCCCTTGTCGTCCTCCGTGATTTCCGCCGTGCCCTCGATCTCGGCGATGATGGCGTTATGCTTGGGCTTGCGGGCCTCGAAGAGCTCCTCGACCCGCGGCAGGCCCATGGTGATATCCTCGCCGGCGACGCCGCCGGAGTGGAACGTCCGCATGGTGAGCTGGGTGCCCGGCTCGCCGATGGATTGGGCGGCGATGATGCCCACGGCCTCGCCCACGTCGACTTCGGTGGCGTTGGCCAGATCGCGGCCATAGCACTTGACGCAGACGCCGTACTGGGATTTGCAGGTCAGCACGCTGCGGATGGAAACCCGCTCGCGTACCTTGCAGATCTTCTCCGCCAGTTCCTCGTCGATCGTTTCGTTCAGCGACGCGATTTTCTTCGTCTTCCTGGCGTCCTCGTAAATGTCCTCCGCCAGGACCCGGCCGACGATGCGGTCCGCCAGCGGTTCGATGATGCTGTTGCCGTCGCGGATGGCCTCAACCTCGATGCCCCGGATGTTGTTGTTGCGAATCTTGAGTTCCCGGGCGTCGCTTGCCAGCGCCGCCTCCACGTCTTCCTTGGTGAGCTCCTTGCCGGCGGGCACGATTTCCTCCCCGTCGAGGGAGAGGATGGCCACCGTGAGCTTCTTGCCCACGATCTCGCGGATGAAGCCGTTCTTCAGGGTGGTGCGCGTCTTGGAAACGGTCGTCCCCAGCTGGATCGTCTCCGACAGCATAGCGTTGCTGGTGACCGCTTCCGTCGAAGTCAGCGAACCGCGGATGACGATAGAACGCACCTTGGCATCGCCGATTGCTTTGAGACTGTCCTCGCCCAGCACGGTATCCCGCTCGAGCAGGGTTTCCCCCTTCCTGGGCTCGATGACGGCCGCACCCAAAACCCGGCCAACCAGGAGGTCTTTCAGAATCTCCACCGCCTGCGCCGAGGTTGGAGCCAACCGCGCCCGCTCCCGGAGCAGATTGATGGTGACGACGTCGCAATCTTCCTCGCGCACGATCACGTCCTGGGCCACGTCCACCAGGCGGCGGGTCAGATAACCCGAGTCCGCCGTGCGGAGCGCCGTGTCGGCCAGACCCTTGCGGGCGCCGTGGGAGGAGATGAAGTAATCAGAAACCGTAAGCCCTTCACGGAAATTCGCCGTGATGGGCAGGGCGATGATCTTGCCCGAGGGGTCGGACATCAGGCCGCGCATGCCCGCCAGCTGACGCATCTGCTGCGTGTTACCGCGGGCGCCGGAGTCCGCCATCATGAAGATCGGGTTGTCGGCGGCCATGTTCTTCATCATGGCCTCGCCCACGTGGTCGGTGGTCTTGTTCCAGAGATCGACCACCTTGTTGTAGCGCTCTTCCTCGGTAATCAGGCCGCGTCCGAACTGACGCTCAATCTTGTTGACGAGCTGCTTCGTCTCGTTGATGATGGTCTGCTTCTCCGGCGGCACGATGACGTCGGAGATGGCGACGGTCATACCCGCCAGACAGGCGTAATGGTAGCCGAGATTCTTGACGTTGTCGATGACCTCCGCCGTCCGGCCGCCGCCCAGATGCTTAAAGCAATTGGCGACGAGCTTGCCCATTTCCTTCTTGTCGATGCGAATGCCGTACTCCCACTGGCCGGTCTTCTTGTCCTGACGGAAATAACGGATTTCCGGCGGCAGGATCTCGTTGAAGATCATGCGGCCCAACGAGGTCTTGACGATGCCGTAACCTTCGATGCGGGTTTTGATTTCCGCCTGCAGAGAGAGCTCGTCATGCTGGAAGGCCAGCAGCGCTTCCTCGATGCCGGTGACCACCATGCCCTCGCCCTTAGCGCCGGGCTTCAGGATCGTCAGATAATAGGAACCCAGGATCATATCCTGCGTCGGCACGATGATGGGCCGGCCGTCTTTCGGCGCCAGGATGTGATTCGCGGCCAGCATCAGGATACGGGCCTCCGCCTGGGCTTCCGCCGACAGCGGCAGATGAATCGCCATCTGGTCGCCGTCGAAGTCGGCGTTGTAGGCGGTACAGGCCAGCGGATGCAGTTTCAGAGCGCGGCCTTCGGTCAGCACCGGCTCGAAAGCCTGGATGCCCAGCCGGTGAAGTGTCGGAGCGCGGTTCAGGAGCACCGGATGCTCCTTGATGACCTCCTCGAGGACGTCCCAGACCTCGGGGCGAACCCGCTCCACCATGCGCTTGGCCGCCTTGATGTTGTTGGCGGCCCCGTTGTTAACGAGTTTCTTCATCACGAAGGGCTTGAAGAGCTCCAGCGCCATTTCCTTCGGCAGGCCGCACTGGTGCAGCTTCAGCTCCGGCCCGACCACGATGACGGAACGGCCGGAGTAATCGACGCGCTTGCCCAGGAGGTTCTGGCGGAAGCGACCCTGCTTGCCCTTGAGCATATCGGAAAGGGACTTCAGCGGACGGTTGCCCGGCCCGGTGACGGGACGGCCCCGGCGCCCGTTATCGATCAGGGCGTCCACCGCTTCCTGCAGCATCCGCTTCTCGTTGCGGACGATGATGTCCGGCGCCCCGAGGTCCAGCAATCTCTTCAATCGGTTGTTGCGGTTGATGACCCGACGGTACAGGTCGTTGAGGTCGGAAGTAGCGAAGCGGCCGCCGTCAAGCTGCACCATCGGGCGCAGATCCGGCGGGATTACCGGCACCACGTCCATGACCATCCACGAGGGCTGGTTGCCGGACTTGCGGAATGCCTCCACCACCTCGAGGCGGCGGATGGCGCGGACCTTTTTCTGACCGCTGACGCCGCTGAGCTCCTGCCGGAGTTCCTCGTTCATCTGGTCGAGATCGAGCTCCTTCAGCAGGACCTGGATGGCCTCCGCCCCCATGCCCACTTTGAACTCGTCCCCGTATCTCTCCCGCAAATCGTGGTACTCATTCTCGGTCAGGAGCTGCTTCTTCTTGAGCTCCCCCGACGGTACGCTGCCGGGATCCAGCACGATATAGGACGCGAAATACAGTACCTTTTCCAGCGCCCGCGGCGAAATGTCGAGAATCAGGCCCATGCGGCTCGGGATGCCCTTGAAATACCAGATATGGGAGACCGGCGCCGCCAGCTCGATATGGCCCATGCGCTCGCGGCGCACCTTGGCGCGGGTCACCTCGACGCCGCAGCGGTCGCAGACGATGCCCTTGTACCGGATGCGCTTATACTTGCCGCAGTGGCACTCCCAGTCCCGGGTCGGGCCGAAGATGCGCTCGCAGAAAAGCCCGTCGCGCTCCGGCTTCAGCGTCCGGTAGTTGATGGTCTCCGGCTTCTTGACCTCGCCATACGACCACTCCCGGATCTTGTCCGGCGAAGCCAGCCCGATCCGCATCGAATCGAAATTGTTTACGTCCAGCAAGGGGTTGACACTCCCTTCTCATAGTAAGCCCTGAACCGAGAAGCGGCTCAGAGCGGCGCGTGCTTCGCACGCCGTCCGGCAATGGACGGCCCCGGCTGGGTCCGCCCCGGCTTTACGCGAAAGCCCGTATCAATCATCGTATTCGCCGTCGTCGTCATCGGGACCGTAGGGATCGTCGTCCTCCTGGACCTCCTCCAGGCTGCCCAGCTCGGCGATGATGTCCTCATCGGAGAGATCGACGTCCAGGTCGCTGTCGTCCTCGTTCTCCTCGTAGTTGTCGCCGTCCTCGCCGGGCTCTCCGGACGGCGATTCCGCCGACTTCGGAGCCACGCCGGAGACGTCAAGGTCGAGCTCCCGCGCCGTCTCGTTGATGTCGTCCTCGTCGTCCTGGATCACGATCTCCTGGGCGTCCTCGGACAGCACCTTGATATCGAGGCCGATGCTCTGAAGTTCCTTGATGAGCACTTTGAAGGACTCCGGTACGCCCGGCTCGGGAATGTTTTCTCCCTTGACGATGGCCTCGTACGTCTTGACGCGGCCCACCACGTCGTCGGACTTCACCGTGAGGATTTCCTGCAGCGTGTAAGAGGCGCCGTAGGCCTCCAGCGCCCAGACCTCCATCTCGCCGAAACGCTGGCCGCCAAACTGGGCCTTGCCGCCCAGAGGCTGCTGCGTGACCAGCGAGTACGGGCCGGTGGAACGGGCGTGAATCTTGTCGTCCACCAGGTGATGGAGCTTCAGCATATAGACGCAGCCCACCGTGACGCGATTTTCAAAGGGCTCGCCGGTCCGGCCGTCGTACAGCACCGTCTTGCCGTCCATCGGCAATCCCGCTGCCTGTATGGTAGCGAAGACCTCGTTCTCCTTCGCGCCGTCAAAGACCGGTGTGGCGATATGAAGGCCCGCCACGTCCGGCTTCGGCATACCGTATTTCTCGAAATCGTAGCCCAGGGACTGAAGCTTTTCCTTTATGCCCGGGTCGCCTTCCTTGATCTGCTTGCCCAGTTCCCGAACCGCCATGCCCAGATGGGTTTCCAGGATCTGGCCGATGTTCATGCGGGACGGCACGCCCAACGGGTTCAGCACGATGTCCACCGGCGTCCCGTCCGGCAGGAACGGCATATCTTCCTGCCGCATGATGCGGGAAACGACGCCCTTGTTGCCGTGGCGGCCGGACATCTTGTCACCCACGGAAATCTTGCGCTTCTGGGCGATATAGACGCGCACCAGCTGATTGACGCCGGGGGAAAGCTCGTCGTTGTTCTCCCGGGTAAAGACCTTGACGTCGACGATCTTGCCGGCCTCACCATGGGGTACCCGGAGCGACGTATCCCGGACCTCCCGGGCCTTCTCGCCAAAAATGGCCCGGAGCAGGCGCTCCTCGGCCGTGAGCTCCGTCTCGCCCTTCGGCGTGACCTTGCCCACCAGGATATCGCCGGGGCGCACCTCGGCACCGATGCGGATGATGCCGTCCTCGTCGAGGTCGCGCAAGGCCTCTTCGGCCACGTTCGGGATATCGCGGGTGACCTCTTCCGGTCCCAGCTTCGTATCCCGGGCGTCGCACTCGTACTCCTCGATGTGGATGGACGTATAGAGGTCGCGCTTCACCAGGTTTTCGCTCAGCAGCACCGCGTCCTCGTAGTTGTAGCCTTCCCAGGGCATATAGGCGACGATGATGTTGTAGCCCAACGCCAGTTCGCCGTGGTCCGTGGCCGGACCGTCGGCAATCGGCTGATTCACCGTGACCTTGTCGCCCTTGTAGACGATCGGCACCTGGTTGATGCACGTCCCCTGGTTCGAGCGCAGGAATTTCTGCAATTTATAGGTATCGACGTCGTTGCCCTTCACGCGGATACGGATCTG
>JAEEGL010817052.1_pt1 | contig 12945 bp, 9 predicted proteins | sample 9134231 | NCBI WGS metagenome assembly JAEEGL01 (sample SAMN16246548, study PRJNA631951) | gut metagenome | biome: gut microbiome; feature: rumen; material: fiber-attached | host: Bos | place: Iran: Karaj | collected 2018-10 | reverse complement strand
GTTTTGCAGGAATGAGATATTCAATCTCAAATACAGCTGAGTACGGTGATTACATCACAGGAACTAAGATCATTACAGAGGATACTAAGAAGGCTATGAAGCAGGTTCTTGCTGATATCCAGGATGGTTCATTCGCTAAGGACTTCCTTCTTGATATGTCATCTGCAAGTGGTCAGGCTCATTTCAAGGCACTTCGTAAGAAGGGTGCTGAGCATCCATCAGAAGTTGTTGGTAAGGAGATCCGTTCACTTTACAGCTGGTCTGATGAAGATAAGCTTATTAACAACTAATCCTTGTTTTTAAAGGCAATTTATTATAATATAAGACCATACGTATATAGTGCGTATGGTCTTAATTTTTTATATGTAGGGGAGGTTTTATAATGGTTACTCTTAACAATGTTTTTAACAATCAGAACATGGTATGTGTTGCTAGTGGAGGTCAGTATTTTGTTTACGAACATCAGAATGATCTTTCTGTATCTCCATCAACATCAATCGCTGCTTACTACATGAAGGAAATGAACGTTAAAAGACGTCAGCTTCTTGTACAGCTCAACAATTCTTCCTGTAAGATGCAGGCAGGAGCTATGCAGTGGTTATCTGGAAACATCAATGTTACAACTGGTGTAAAGGGTGCAGGTGGATTATTTAAGAATATGGCAAAGGGACTTGTTTCAGGTGAGTCTGCTGTTAAGCCAGAGTATACAGGTTCCGGTTTCGTAATGCTTGAGCCAACATATAAGTATCTTCTTATCGAGGATGTAGGCTCATGGGGACAGGGCATGGTTCTTGATGATGGATTATTCCTTGCTTGTGATACAGGTATTCAGGAGAATATCCAGAGAAGACAGAATGCTTCATCAGCACTTCTTGGTGGAGAAGGACTCTTCAATCTGTGCCTCTCAGGACAGGGATTTGCAGTTCTTGAAAGCCCGGTTCCAAGAGAAGAGCTTTATGAGTTCGTACTTCAGGATGATGTTGTTAAGATCGATGGAAATATGGCTATTGCATGGTCAAGTTCACTTCAGTTTACAGTTGAGACTATCACAGGTGGTGCATTTAGTTCTGCAGCAACTGGTGAAGGCTTTGTAAATGTATATAGAGGTTCTGGTAAGATCCTTATGGCTCCTACAATGCAGAATGCTCCTTATATGTCAACAACTAATGGACCTGAGACACAGCAAACAACTTCACAGGGTGTTGCTGGATCAATAGCAGGAAGTCTTTTCGACTTATAAATCTAATAAATGTAAAAGGCCATCGTAATGATGGTCTTTTTACGGAGTTAATATATGGAACATTTAGAGGCACAATCTTATATAGTTCCCTTTATTGAAGGCAAGATACCTGATGATAAGCAGGGCGATTTTTATGTTCATATGAAAAATTGCCCTGCTTGTAAAGAAGAGCTTCAGATATACTATACTCTTATAGTTGGTATGAGGCAGCTGGATAATAATGAATCCATATGCAGGGATTTTGGTAAATCACTTGATGGTGATCTGAGCAGATTGGGAAGTAAGGTCAGCAGAAGAAAGAGTATTAAGTTTTCTGCCTTTTCTTTTGTTGTGGTTGGAATTGTGCTTATAGCTGGTGTCCTATATGCCAGCAGTCTTGCCAGAGTATATAGATTTGAACAGGCTACGAAATTGAGTAATCAGGGGGAGACATATTTTCAGGATAGTTTTCAGGATAAACTGAAACTTACTCATGAAGACAGGTACCTGAATAGTGAACTCCTTCAGGTTGAGGATGAGATCACATTTTTTGATCGTGTAAAGAGTTACAATCAACTCATGGAAGACAATGAAAGAATTTCTGAAATAGGCGAGGGTATATTAAATGGCGAAATTACTACTGATTGATGGTAACAGTATTATGAACAGGGGGTATTTCGCGCTCCCTAAGGATCTGACTAACAGTGAAGGCCTTCATACAAATGCGATTCTGGGATTTATGAACATATTTTTCAGAATATATGAGGAGGAACAGCCTACACATATAGTCGTTGCATTTGACGTACATCAGCCTACCTTCAGACATTTGATGTATAGTGAATATAAGGGTACAAGACATGGCATGGATGATGAACTTAGAGAACAGTTTCCTGTTATCAAGGACATCCTTTCATCCATGAATATAACCTGTGTTGAGCAGGGCGGAATTGAGGCTGATGATATCATCGGTTCTTATTCTGTGCTTGGAGATAAGGAAGGAATGGATGTCACTATTCTTTCCGGTGACAGAGACCTTCTGCAGCTGGCTACGGAACGTGTGCTTGTAAGGATTCCGAAGACTAAGGCTGGCAAGACAACCATAGAAGATTATCATAGCAAGGATGTTTTTGACCTCTATGGTGTTACTCCTAAAGAATTCATTGAGATGAAGGGCCTCATGGGTGATACTTCTGACAATATCCCCGGAGTGCCTGGAATAGGCCCTAAAACGGCTTCTAAGATCATTTCTGAATATCATTCCATCGAAGCTGCAATTACGCATATAGATGAGATAAAGCCTGACAAAGCCAGAGCAAATCTGGATGAATATAGAGAACAGGCTCTTTTCTCACGTGATCTGGCAACCATCAAGCTGGACTGCGACCTTCCTGTAGATGTTAATTCGGTAAATGTATCGTATGCCGATATTTCTTCCGACAAGGCAAAGGATAAGCTGAGAAGCCTTCAGCTTAATAGCGTGCTTAAGAAACTGGGAGATGAACCGGAAACAAAGCAGGAGATAACACTTGATATAACTGATGCAGGAATCGATGAGATAAAAACCATTGTGAATAAATCTGTTTCTGATCATGTGGGACTTTTCCCTGTCTATATTGATGGTATCATGTCAGGGGCAGCTGTTTCTGTTGATGGTCATGTATATATAACTACTGACACAAATCCTTCGATTTACAAGGATATACTTAAATCCGGAAAAACTATATGCTTTGACGATGTAAAGAGGGTCATCGATACATTTGACTTAGGATTGGATAGCAAGGCTGTAGATGTATCCATAATGGCTTACCTTGTGGATCCTCTTGCCAACAGCTATTCCTATGATCAGCTTGCACTGAAATTCTTGAATGCAGAACTGAAGACTGAGAAGGATCTCATCGGTAAAAATGAGATAACTATATTCTCCTTTGCCGAGGAGAATTTCCGTGAATGGATTGGATATAATGCGTATATTCTTGATGTGGTATATCCGGTGATCCTGAAGAAGCTTCAGGATATGGATGAATTTAAACTTTATAATGAGATTGAGCATCCGCTTATCTTCGTGCTTCATGATATGGAGCGCTATGGTGTCGGCGCTGACAGAAGTGCGCTCATGAGCTTTGGAGATGAGTTAAATGGCCGTATAGAAGAGCTGAAGACTCATATCTATGAACTGGCCGGCGAAGAATTCAACATAAATTCTCCTAAGCAGCTGGGAGTTATTCTTTTCGAGAAAATGGAGTTAAAGGGTGGCAAGAAGACTAAGAGCGGTTATTCCACCAGTGCTGATGTTCTGGAGAAAATACGTGGTGATCATGAGGTCATTCCTGCAATTCTCGAATACAGACAGCTTACCAAGCTTGTATCTACATATGTGGAGGGACTTTCCCAGCATATAGGAGCAGACAGAAGGATACATAGTACATTTAACCAGACGGTCACAGCGACGGGCAGAATCAGTTCTACAGAGCCGAATCTGCAGAATCTGCCAACCAGAACTTCACTTGGAAAGGAAATCAGAAAGGTATTTACGCCTGATGATGGCTATATCTATCTGGATGCGGATTATTCCCAGATAGAGCTCAGAGTTATGGCTTCCATGTCAGGAGATGAGGCTCTTATAGAGGCTTTCAATTCTGATAAGGATATACATGCTATTACGGCTTCACAGGTGTTTGATGTTGCCATAGAAGATGTGACTCCTGATCTGAGACGCAAGGCTAAGGCTGTTAATTTCGGTATCATTTATGGTATCAGTGCATTTGGTCTGGGTGAAGATCTGGGAATCAGCAACAAGGAAGCAAAGCAGTACAAGGAAAAATATCTTGAGACCTACAGCGGTGTTAAGACCTTCTTGGACGAACAGATCGCATCTGCCAAGGATATGGGATATGTAAAGACTGTTTATAACCGTATAAGACCTATACCGGAGCTAAAGAGCAGCAATTTCATGCAGAGAAGCTTTGGTGAACGTGTTGCTATGAATTCGCCTATTCAGGGTACGGCTGCGGATATAATCAAGATAGCGATGATAAATGTGTATAAGGCTCTGAAGAATGGCAATTACAAGTCGAGACTTATACTTCAGATACATGATGAACTCCTGATCGAGGTATATAAGCCTGAGCTTGAGGAGATAAAGAAGATTCTGGAAGAGAATATGGTGCATGCCGCTGATATGAAGGTGCCATTATATATCGATATGCATACAGGGGATTCATTATATGATGCAAAATAACAATAAATCGTTAACTGTCATTGGACTTACTGGAGGTATCGGAACCGGCAAATCCACCGTTCTTGATATTATCAGGAATGACTACAATGCTTACTGTGTTGATGCAGACAAGATAGCTGCTGATATGGAGAAGAAGGGTCAGCATGTATATGACTGCATAGTAGAGCATTTTGGTACCCAGATACTTCGGGAAGACGGAGAGATTGACAGGGACTCTCTCAGACAAGAGGTCATGAATGCTCCTGAGGCACTGGAATGGCTCAATAATCTCATACATCCCGAGGTCAAGAAGTTCATAGTGGCTGATATAGACAGGGTACGGGAAGAAGCACATTTTACTTATTATGTGATAGAGGCGGCCCTTCTGATACAGGATGGATATAAGGATATATGTGACTATATGTTAAATGTATCGGTTACCCGGAAGGTTCGTATAGAGCGTATCATGGCAAATAGGGGATATGACTATGATAAGGCTTTGAGCTTTATTAATAATCAGCCAGATGAGGATTTTTACAGGGATAATTCAGATATTACAATTGATAATTCCGGTGGGCATGAAGATATAGCCCGGGAAGTGTCAGGGGTGTTTAAAATCATTGAGAATAGATAGTGGCTGTGTTAAAATGTAAAGAGTGATTATTGTGGGGGAGTATATGTTATTATGCCTTTAGATTATAAGCTTAAGATAATTGCATATTCCAGACAATTTCATAGAGTTCTGTATGGTTTGCTGTTATTTGTAACTATTTTAGCTTATGTCTCAAATACAACATCAGGCTCTAATTTTGTTATATATTACTCTTTAAGTTTTATTGGCTTTTTCATATTTGATGAGATGCTCTTTAAGGAACAGAAGGATGATGGCAGCTTTAAAGGGTGGTACATAACGTTTTCTGTCCGTGATTTTGTTTACGTGACTGTAATATCAGCAGGTAATCTGCTATGTCATTATGATAATCTGTATGTAACCGTTCTTACATGCTTTTTCATTATTATCCTGGCTGAAGATATTATCTTTGGTAATCCATTTAATTCTCAGGAAAGCTTTTTTAAAGCAACGATTCTTTCGCTGATCTACCTGATAGGACTGTTCATATCAGAAGGCTTTAAGATCAGTAGTGCATTGGTTGTTCTTTATATGGCTCTCATAGTTCTGATCCTTGTCAGCGTTTATCTGATCAGATATTTCTATGAAAGCAGTGTAAGATATTTCAATGCAAAATATAACGATGAGCTGTTCAAGAATGAGGATATCATCAAGGATAATGAAAAACTGAATGACCTGCGTGAGAAGGTTGAGAAGGTCAATAGCGAGATCAATTATCAGAAGATACAGCTTACTAAGGCTAATGATAACCTGGAGATGATGAACAAGGAGAATAATTCACTTCTCGAGGTTATGAAGACTTTCTTCAGTTCACGAAGCATCCCTGATAATGCAGCGGTAATGCTTAGAAATGTTATCAATATCAAGGAAGCTGAGTATTGCGTTCTGTTTCTGGACGAGGATGTATATATGAATGAGGATCCTCTCATAAGGATCATGTTCAGAGAGAATAATATAAATGCTCCTCTTTATAACTCTATTAAGAGAGAGGAAATCATCAAGGTCTTCAACATAATCAAGTCAGGAGATTTTTCCGAGCCGCTTGTATTATGTGAAAATAATGATTATAAATATGACCTGATCAAGGTAAGTGGTATAGTTAATCAGGTTGCATTTCCTGTATACGAGAATGATAATCTCTATGGTGTAATGATAGTTGCATCCAAGCATTACAATTTCTTTGAGAATGGTTATGCTTTCTATGAGACATCAGTGGTGGACTTTACATCAGCTCTTATTTCTACCAGACTTTACATACTTACGGAAGATATGGCCAAGAAGGATGGTCTTACAGGTATATATAACCGTATCTACTTCAATGAATTCTACAAGATACTTCTCAGAAGAGTATTTGAAGAAGATGGTTCGATAGCTGTTGCCATGCTTGATATTGACCATTTCAAGAATATAAATGATACCTATGGCCATCTGGTTGGTGATGCGGTCATCAAATATGTCGCTGATATTGACAGAAGATTTGCCAAGAAGTACGGTGGAACAGCTGTAAGATTTGGTGGTGAGGAATTCCTCTTCATACTTACAGATGTGGATCATGATGAAATGTGTGAGATCATGAAGGAATTCCATCATGAGATAGTTACAGGCGTTATTGAGTATGAGGACAAGCTTATCAAGATAGATGCCAGTATCGGACTCTCAGCGTACCCTTATCTCAGGACCGATATCAATGAGGTTCTGGAAAGAGCAGATATGGCCATGTATTACAGCAAGGAACATGGCAGAGGTCTTGTTGTTACAGATACAGAGGATGGCGAATTCAAGGTGCTGACTGAAGATGAGGATGATGAAATAGCATCTGAAGAGCTTGAATCTGAAGAACATGAATCATTTGAATCTGATGCAATAGTGCCTGAGAAACCGGTATCTGTTGAAAATGGATTTGAAGAAATTGTTGAATCGGAATCTGACGTTGAAGAGTTTGAGGATTTCGAGTTTGTAGTATCAGAGTAAGTACATTTTAAATTAATAATATAAACGAGGTGATAAAATGAAGGTACTTGTAATTAATTGTGGTTCAACTTCTCTTAAGTATCAGCTTATTGATTCAGATAGTGAGCAGGTACTTGCAAAAGGACTTTGTGAGAGAATAGGTATCGAAGGCGGTATGGTTAAGTATACCGGCTCAAAGACTGGCACAAAGTATGAGAAAGAATTTGATATGCCTGATCATGGTGTTGCTCTTAAGAAGGTTATAGATATACTTCTTGATCCGGAAGATGGCGCTATCAGCAGTCTTGAGGAGATCAATGCAGTTGGACATCGTGTAGTTCATGGTGGTGAGTACTTTAACAAGACTGTTAAGGTTGATGATGAGGTTATAAAGCTTATAAAAGAGTGTTCAGACCTTGCTCCGCTTCACAATCCTGCAAATCTGCTTGGTATAGAAGCTTGTCAGAAGATCATGCCTGGTGTTCCACAGTGTGCTACATTTGATACTGCATTCCATCAGACAATGCCTGCTAAGGCTTATACATATGCTATACCATTTGAGTATTATGAGCAGTATAAGATAAGAAGATATGGATTCCATGGTACATCACACAGCTTTGTATCCAAGAGAGCAATCGAGATCCTTGGCAAAGGTGCAGAGGGTACAAAGGTAATCGTTTGTCACCTTGGTGGTGGTGGAAGTATCACAGCTGTTATGGATGGCAAGTCTGTAGATACATCTATGGGATTTACACCACTTGAAGGTGTTGTTATGGGTACAAGATCAGGCAACATCGACCCAGCCATCGTTGAATATATTGCTACAAAGGAAAACTTAGATGTTAAGGGTGTTTTGAATATCCTTAATAAGAAATCAGGTCTTGCTGGTATCTCAGGAAAGACAAGTGATATCAGAGATATCGATGCAGGTGTTGCAGAGGGTGATAAGAGATCTATTATCGCTCATGATGTATTCTGCTATACAGCTACAAAGCTGATCGGTGGATATATCGCAGCAATGAATGGTGTAGATATGATCGTATTTACAGCTGGTATCGGTGAAAATGATGATATGACAAGATCAAAGATCATGAGTAACTTCGGATATATGGGTATCAGCATTGATGAAGAGGCTAATAAAGCTACACATGGTTCAGAGAAATGTATCTCTACACCAGACTCAAAGGTTGCTGTATATGTAATACCAACTAATGAGGAACTTGCAATCGCACGTGAGACTGTTGAAGTATTAGGTTAATATTTCTTAAAAATAGTTGTTGACAAGTATTGTACTTATAAGTATAATGGTCAAAGTGTGATTTTTAAGGGAGGTGTAATCGGTATGTCAATTTGTCCAAAGAATAAGATATCCAAGGCAAGACGCGACAAGAGAAGAGCAAACTGGAAGATGTCTACTCCAAATCTTGTTAAGTGCAGCAAGTGTGGCGCTCTTATGATGCCTCATAGAGTATGCAAGAGCTGTGGATCATACGGCCAGAAAGAGATCATAGCTGTAGATTAATTGGATTTTCGTATATATTTATATTAAGATAAGGCTTCTTTTGGGAAGCCTTATTTTTTTGTATTTTGCTTGCACTTTCCTCTATATAATTCTATAATGTTAGATTGTGTTAGTGCGTTTTTAGTGCGGCATTTTTTAAGAGATATATGTATTTTTATCTAGTATTTTACGTATAAAAGGAGCTATATCATGAAAGATGATATTAAGATCGTAGTTGATACAATTGGTGGTGACAATGGTGCTGAGGTATGTGTAAAGGGTGCTGTTGAAGGACTTAAGAATAATCCAAATGTAAAGCTTATATATCTGGTAGGTCATAAGCCTCAGATAGAAGGTTATCTGTCAGAACTAAATTATGATAAAAAGAGAATTGAAATAATAGATGCCCGTGAGGAGATAACTCCGAATGAACCACCTGTAAAGGCTGTAAGGGAGAAGAAGAATTCATCTCTTGTAGTAGGACTTAATCTGGTTAAGCAGGGCAAGGCTGACTGCTTTATATCTTCTGGTAGTTCAGGTGCGATCTTAGCCGGTGGACAGTTTATAGTAGGTAGAGCTAAGGGAGTTAAGAGAACTCCGCTTGCAACTCTGCTTCCTACATCCAGAAAACCATCACTTCTTCTTGATGCTGGAGCAAATGTTGATGCAAAGCCTGAGGTCCTGCTTCAGTTTGCTGAAATGGGAAGTATATATATGAAAGAAATATGCGGAGTTAAGAAGCCGCGTGTTGCTATAGTTAATATTGGTATGGAAGAAGAGAAGGGTAACCAGCTCGTAAAGGCCACATATCCACTGCTTGCTGCTGATGAAAAGATACATTTTATCGGTAGTATTGAAGCCAGAGAGATTCCTTTTGGCAAGGCTGATGTAATTTTGTGTGAGGCTTTTGTTGGAAATGTAATACTTAAGCTGTATGAAGGTCTTGGTAAAATGATCCTCAGCGAGATCAAGACATCCCTGCTTTCATCTATCAAAGCTAAGATTGGTGCAGTATTTATCAAGGATGCTCTTAAGGGTACTGTTGCCAAGTTCAATCCTAGCGACAAGGGAGGAGCACCTCTGCTTGGTCTTAATGGACTTGTAGTCAAGGTTCATGGAAATGCCAAGGAGGCTGAGATAACCTCAGCTATTGCACAGTGTGCTACATTTGTCGAGAATGACGTAAAAGAGAAGATAATCACTGGATTCCAGAAGGAAACCATAGACGATGATGAGCCGGATACAGATCAGGAAGGAAGCGATGAGTAAGGATTATTCTGATTTTGAAGAAATAATTGGATATAAGTTTAAGGATACATCTCATCTGGATGTAGCATTTACTCACAGGTCATATACTAACGAATCCATGAAGGAAGCTCCTTCGTATGAGAGATATGAGTTCCTGGGAGATGCGATACTTGAATTCATAGTCAGTGATGAGTTGTTCAGAAAGTATCCTGAAAAGACTGAGGGTGAACTTACGAAGCTTAGAGCAAGTCTTGTCTGTGAATATACGCTATCACAGATCACTAAGGAGCTTGGGTTTGGCAAGTACCTATATCTCAGTAATGGAGAGGAACATACAGGTGGCAGAGATAGAACTTCTGTGCTCTGTGACCTCTTTGAGTCTGTGCTTGGAGCCATATATCTGGATGGTGGTTTAGATGAAGCCAGAAAGTATGTGAATAAACTGCTTCTGACAGATATAACCAGCAAATCCCTGTTCTATGATGCAAAGTCAATCCTTCAGGAATATACACAGAGCAAGGGTTATAAGTTAAGCTATGAAACTCTGGAGACCATTGGTCCGGAGCATAATAAGACATACAAGGTTGTATGTATCATAAATAATGAGTATATGGAAGAAGGTATCGGTCATACCAAGAAGATGGCTGAACAGGTTGCTGCTCATAAAACTATTTTAAAAATTAATTTTGTTGATCTGTCAGATAAATGATCAACTTAGAAGTAGGTAAATATGTATCTTAAAAGTATTGATGTAAACGGTTTTAAATCATTTGCAAATAAGATTGAATTTAAATTTGAAGAAGGAATTACTGCTATAGTCGGACCTAATGGTTCAGGTAAGAGTAATGTTGCAGATGCTGTAAGATGGGTTCTCGGTGAGCAGAGTGCATCTAAGCTGAGAGGTTCCAAGATGGAGGATGTCATTTTCTCAGGAACTGAGCAGCGTAAGCCAATGGCAGCAGCCTATGTTGCCATCACTCTTGATAATTCAGACCATAGTCTTCCTATAGATTACAATGAAGTAACTGTAGCCAGAAGAGTATACAGATCAGGTGAAAGTGAATATCTCATTAATGGTACTGTTACCCGTCTTAAGGATATAACATCTATGTTCTTCGATACAGGTATCGGTAAGGAAGGTTATTCTATAATCGGACAGGGTCAGATCGAGAGAATCCTTTCTGATAAGCCTGATGACAGACGTGCTCTTTTCGATGAAGCTGCAGGTATTGTTAAATATAAGAAGAATAAGCAGATCACAGAGAAGCAGCTGGAGGCAGAGCATGCTAATCTGAACAGAGTTACAGATATAATCTCAACACTCGAGGACAGAGTTGAGCCCCTCAGAAAACAGTCTGAGAAAGCCAAGGAATATCTGGCTTACAAGGATGAACTGAAGAGTCTGGATATCAATTCATTCCTTTTAAATATTGATATCATCAGATCTAATATAGACGAATATCAGAAGAAACTGGATCTGACTGAGGAAGAGGCTCAGAAGCTTCGTGACGAGTTGGAGTATACCAAGGCCGAGTATGAGAGACTTGAGTCCACTCTGGAGAAACTGTCCAATAATATTGAAGACTGCAAAGCAGATATTGGTGCAAAGCAGATAGAAAATGAGAGAACTGATGGTGAGCTCCGCGTTGTTCAGGAAAGAATCAGTGCAGAGGATATCAGATGTTCAGAAATAAATGCCCAGATTGAGAAATATAAGGCTGAAGAGGATGAACTTAAGGATCAGCTGAAAGATCTGGATGCAAAGAAGAAGGAAATCGCTGTCGATCTTAAGGCTAAGAAAAAGGTCATAAATGAGATTGAGAAGCGTCAAGAAGAACAGCAGAATACTATTTCAGAGATTGAGTCCAGCATAAGCCAGGCTCAGTCTGACATTGTAGAAGCTCTTAGCGAGTCCAGTAACGTTAAGGAGAAGATCGCTCGTTACGATACTATGCTTGAAAATGTAAATCTTCGTAAGACTGAACTCAGCAGCAAATATCTTGAAGATAAGAGTGAGGAAGACAGATGTCTCTCTGAGCAGAAGACGTTAAATGTACAGCTGGAGTCCATAGAGTCTGATCTCAAGAAGGAGAGAACAAGCCTTAACAATGTAGAGACAGAACTCAGAACTGTTTCAGAGAGAAGTAATCTGGTTAAGAATGATATTCAGAAATATAACCAGTCTATTATCAGTCTTCAGTCCAGATATGAAAGTCTCCGTAACCTGACAGAGAGATATGAAGGTTATGGTGGAAGTATCAAGAAGGTAATGGAGAGAAAGTCTTCCAACAAGAAGATAATCGGTGTTGTTGCTGATATTATCGAGGTTGATAAGAAGTATGAGACAGCCATTGAGACTTCTCTTGGTGCCAGCATTCAGAATATAGTTACAGAAGACGAAGCTACAGCTAAGGAAATGATCGCTTATCTGAGAACAAATAAACTCGGAAGAGCCACATTTTTACCTATAACTTCTATAGTTAAGAGAGGAAGTGCAAATCCTGATGCTCTTAAGGAAGAAGGTGTTATAGGTGTTGCTTCACAGCTTGTTAAGACAGATAAGAAGTATAAGGGCATTATAGACAGTCTCCTTGGAAGGAGTATTGTTGTTGATAACATCGATAATGCCATAAGACTTGCAAGAAAATATAATCAGAGCTTAAGACTTGTTACTCCTGCCGGTGATCTTATTAATCCAGGTGGAGCCATGACTGGTGGTGCTTTCAAGAATTCCAGCAATCTGCTTGGTAGAAAGCGTGAGTTGGAGGATATTAGCAAGGAGATAGGTGAGATCAATAATTCTCTCAGAAAGGCTCGTGAAGAGGATGCCAATCTGACAATGAAGAAGGAATCTCTGAAGGAGAATCGTACAAATCTCACTAATTCCATTCAGCAGAAGGCGATTGAGCAGAATTCACTTCAGATAAGCTTAAAGAATATAAGTGACAAGTTAGAAATTATTTCTGGCGACCTGAACTCCATTCAGAAGGAGAATTCAGAGCTGGATATTCAGACAAAACAGATATCTGATAATAAGACAGCACTTTTCGATACGGACAAGCTTCATGAAGGCGTTAAGAAGGATAAGGAAAAGCTCATTACAAGTCTTGAAAAGGACCTGGCTGAAAACAGAGATAAGTTAAGAGATATAGAAGATGAGCTGGCTCACGAAAATCTGG
>JAEEGL016654335.1_pt1 | contig 12946 bp, 12 predicted proteins | sample 9134231 | NCBI WGS metagenome assembly JAEEGL01 (sample SAMN16246548, study PRJNA631951) | gut metagenome | biome: gut microbiome; feature: rumen; material: fiber-attached | host: Bos | place: Iran: Karaj | collected 2018-10 | reverse complement strand
GATTTCGTGAGAAAGTGATTCAGGAGTCAACCAAGCCCCATCGACGCAGTCGATTTAAATTGGCTTGGTTGATGCATTCTTGAACTTTATGTTCAAGAATGTATAAATCTAAAATGTATATTCAAAACTACAAATATTATTCAGGAGGCTTATTATGAAAAAGAAATTTATTGCAGCTGCTATGGCAGCACTCGTAACTGTTATGTCACTTGCAGGATGCGGAAGCACAGCACCCGCAGCTACAGGTAGTTCAAACGGAACTCTTGTTGTTGGAACAAACGCTGCTTTCCCACCATTCGAATATGTTGGTGACGATGGAAATCCAGATGGCTTTGACATCGCTCTTATCAAGGCTGTTGGCGAGAAGATCGGTATGGACGTTCAGATTCAGGATATGGAATTTGATTCTCTTGTTTCTTCCATCGGCGGCAAGATCGATGTTGCAATTGCAGGTATGACTGTTACTGAAGAGAGAAAGAACACTGTTGATTTCTCAGATTCATATTACGAAGCTGTACAGGCTGTTATCGTTCCTAAGGGATCAAGCATTGCAACGGCAGACGACCTCAAGAACCTCAAGATCGGTGTTCAGCTCGGAACAACAGGCGAATTTATAGCTGATGAAATTGAAGGTGCAAACGTTTCAGCGTATAATAAAGCTGTAGATGCCGTTAATGATCTCAACAATGGCCGTGTTGACTGCGTAATCGTAGACAAGAATCCTGCAGAAGTATTCGGCAAGCAGTTCTCTGACAAGGTTGATGTTCTTCCGGGCACTAACTTCGATTTCGAGCCTGAGAACTACGCTATTGCTCTTCCTAAGGGAAATACAGAGCTTGCAGACAAGATCAACAACGCTCTCAAAGAGCTCAAGGCTGATGGCACTTACGACAGTCTCGTATCAAAATACATTGAGGAATAATAGGAAAAAGAAATGACATTAAGCGAACGTTTTGCTGCGGCATTTATAACAGGTGACAGATGGAAACTGTATATTTCAGGTCTTGGTATAACCATTGAGATAGCTATTTTTGCAGGAATACTTGGTATCATCATCGGTACTGTCCTCGCTCTCATGAAGTTGTCCACAACTGAAGATGGCAAGCCCACGATTTTCAGCTACATAGCGTCAATATATATTGATGTCATCAGAGGAACGCCAAGTGTACTGCAGCTCCTCATCATGTGGTTCATCATCATGGCATCTTCCAACAATGGTATCCTGGTTGCCTCTCTATCTTTTGGCATCAACTCAGGAGCCTATGTTTCCGAAATTGTCCGCGGCGGAATTCTCGCGGTTGATAAAGGGCAAATGGAAGCCGGACGAAGCCTTGGTCTTTCAAAGGCAGCCACCATGCGTTATATCATTCTTCCGCAGGCCATCAAGAACGTCATTCCTCCTCTGGGAAATGAGTTCATAACTCTGATAAAAGAGACAGCGATTGTCGGATATGTAAGTCTTGCAGACCTTACCCGTGTCGCTAACCAGATAGCTTCAAGGACCTACGACGCTTTTATGCCACTCATCGGTGCAGCAGCGATTTACTTCGTGATCATCAAGATTCTCACGATCCTCCTTGACAGACTTGAAAGGAGGATGCGTAAGAGTGATAACCGTTAAGAATTTATGCAAAGAATTTAAGAATACTGACGGAAGCATTACTAAGGTTTTGTCAGGAATAAACTATGAAGTCAATAAGGGTGAAAAGATTGTTATCGTCGGACCTTCAGGTTCCGGAAAGAGTACTTTCTTAAGATGCCTCAATCTGCTTGAAAGACCTACTTCAGGCCAGATAATCTTTGACGGTGAGGACATCACTAATCCCAAGATTAATATCAACAAGGTTCGTGAGCGTATGGGAATGGTTTTCCAGAACTTCAACCTTTTCAATAACCTCACCATTATGGAGAACCTCACTCTCGCTCCTGTTAAGCTTAAGATCATGAGCGAAGCCGAGGCCAAAGAAAAGGCAACTCAGCTCCTTAAAAGAGTAAATCTTCTCGATAAGGCTGATTCCTACCCCGCTTCTTTATCCGGTGGACAAAAACAGCGAATCGCCATCGTAAGATCTCTGTGCATGAACCCTGAGGTGATGCTCTTCGACGAGCCAACTTCCGCTCTTGACCCTGAGATGGTCGGCGAAGTTCTCGATGTTATGAAACAGCTCGCTGACGATGGCATGACAATGGTTGTTGTCACACACGAGATGGGCTTTGCAAGAGAAGTTGCCACCAAGGTACTCTTTGTAGACGGAGGCAACATCCTCGAAGAGAACACTCCTAAGGAATTCTTTGAAAATCCTCAGAGCAAGAGACTCCAGGACTTCCTGTCAAAGGTTTTGTAATCTAAAATTTTTCATGACAAGATATGTAAAAGACCTCATCGAATGCATCGATGAGGTCTTATTTGTATATAGAATATTCTTAATTTTAGAACACAAGTGGAAATTCAAATACATCTCCGGCATTTACTATAGCTCCATTTGCCTCTGTAACTTCAAAAACAGCGCCGTCCCAGCCGTAGCGAATCGTTCCTTTTACAGCTTCATCATAAGAAGTAAAGTTCAATGTGCCATCGCCATTTTCATCCGCAGAGCCTTCAAACTGCCCGATTCTATACAGTGATATTTTCGCATTATATCCGGACTCCCAGCTTTCCACGATTGAAAGTGCACTGTATATGCTGTCAGTTCCCTCATTGTCTATGTAAGAACCAGTTATCGGTTTCTTTGGCATTGAGAAGCTTTCTCCCTTTGCAGTCGCAATCTCTTTTGCCAGGAAATAGCATCTAACCTTCGTGCTCTCTTCCATGAAACTATTGTATAAAAGCGGATAAATGCTGCCGCCCTCTTCCTGCGGACCAAGCGCCTCCAGCGCAGCCTCTTCCTTCATGGCGTTCCAGTTTCTCTGATCTGCAAGCACTCGCTCCTTGGTCTTTGCATCAGCAGAATCAGAAAACCTGTTCCAGAGGTTATTCAGTTCAGCGTCCCAAACCTGGAAGAAATAGAAAGAAGCCACGTTCATCTCAAGCTGAGTCTGATCATCACTTCTGCGCGAGTTAATGTGTTCCCGGATCTCGCCCATTTTTTTGAATTCATCGTCAAAAGATGCAGCACCTGCCACTGCTCTCTCAACTGCAACCTTGATCTCTTCCGTATAGTCTTTTGAATAATCAAGCTCCGTTGTTTCATCACAGATGCTCAGGCGGCCATCTGCTGCCTGCTCTGACACCGCATTAGATGTATCCTGATTACCTGTTCCCTGAGCGGCATCCTTGGAATCACTCACTTCATCCAGTGGCTGAAATATAGGATTTACCACTTCCTCTGATTCATTGTCACCGCAGCCGGCAAGCGCAAGGCATGCTGCTGCAATCATAATTGCACTATAGATTTTTCTTTTCATAACGTCTTCTCCTAATATTTGAAATACCTAATAATGATATCCTTCATTTCAAATAAAGTGAAGACCTATATTCTAATCACTCAAAAGATCCAAGGTAAACAGGTATGTTCTTCTCAGCATGTTCTACTGCCTGTTCCAGTGTCATTCCATAAAAGTTCGAAGCACCAAAGCAACGGCCGGACTTTTTGTCATCCACAAATGCTCCCACAACAACACCAGGCAATGCGCTTTCCGGAGCATTAGGCGCATTAGGGCCGCCAAGGTCAGTCCTGCACCATCCCGGATCAGTAAGATTGATCATCACATTTGTTCCATCGTAAACGGATGCCAGGTCCATTGTTACCTTATCAAGAGCAGATTTGCTTGCTGAGTAACCTGCCTGCTGAGGCTCACGTCTTATCCCACTGGTCGTATTTACTATTCTTCCAAAATCTCTTTCTATCATACCGGGAAGAAAATGATAAACGATCATCATAGGTGCAATGGTGTTTATCTTGAAGCTATCCTCATAATCCGATATAGGAGTGTTAAGGAATTCTGTCCTGTAAGCAATTTGGACGCCTGCATTATTAAGGACAATGTCCACATTAACTCCGAGTTCGTCTATTCTCTTAAGCATATCCTCTACTGAGGTAAGATCTGATAATTCACATGCCATAGGTACCGCTTCTACACCAAGTTCTTTCACTTTTTCAAGAACCTTCTCAAGATGCTCCATGCTACGGCTTTGAAGAATCAGATTGCATCCCTGCTCAGCCATTTTGAGCGCCGCAAGATATCCAATTCCTCTGCTTGCTCCTGTGATAAGTGCCCATTTTCCTTTTACGTCACCCATAAGATTTCACTGCCTTTCCGAAGTCCGAATTTTACTTCACCTGATTTCACTCGTTAAATAATACCTATCATGGTTTTATATTTCTTCTCATAATTCGACCTGGGGTAGTGTATATTTTGATATTTATTAAAGCTTTATGTCTGGATTTATCAAAATAGTCTTTTATACTCAAAGAGTTTTCTCTCAAGAAGCTCCCTATCATTTTCAAACAGACGAATCACTTCATCCGCTGTTTCTTTTGCCAAGTCATATTGATCCTGAGATATAACTCCTGTTGTAAGTGCCTCGTCGAGTTCATCGGAATCAACTATATTCAAGTCTCCGTTTTCTGAGCAAACGATATCGAAAAGAAGGTCATAAAACTTGGTGTTTCCATCGAGAGACACTTCATTTCTAAGTGTAATATCAATATAGTGCTGGAAAATCTTGTCATCATGGAACATCGATGTGATGACATAATTCCCATTCTTTGGAGCAAGTTCTACCCATTGATACCCTTTATCAGCTATACAAAGTTTACCGTTTGGAGAGTCAACTTCGTCAGGCGCCTTGATACCTGTAAAAGTTATGAGCCCAACTCCGCCATCAAAGAAGTCGTCTTTATGATACATACATGAAAAATCACGATCTGAATCGGTATACCATTCCTGTCTGTCTAAATTCTTAAGCTTTATCTCTACCATTATTTTTTGTTTTCTCTCTTTAAAATTTTCTTTTCCAAATCGTTATGCCAATTTATAGTTTTCTGCCTGAGCCATGAACAACTTATAGTAAAGGCTCTCAGTCTTTTTCATGAGGTTGTCGTGAGTATCATAATCCGTCACGGTTCCTCCGTCGATGATCAAAATCTTATCGCAGAACTTCGAAGAAGACATTCTGTGAGAGATGTAAATCGCCGTCTTATCTTCTACGAGTGAGTTGAACTTCTCGTAAATCTCAGCTTCGGCAATTGGGTCTAGAGCGCTGGCAGGCTCGTCGAGAATAACCATCTCTGCGGGCTTGTAAAGGGCTCTTGCGATGGCAATCTTCTGTCCCTGACCACCGGACATTTCAATACCCTCCTCATCGTATTCCTTGCCGAAACGGGACTCAATACCATTTTTCAGGCTGTCAATTTTTTCTTTCATACCCACTTCGTCAATCAGTCTGTAAACCTTATCGCTCTCTTCCCTCGAATTGGCTTCCTTACAGGAAACATTCTCGGCGATAGTGAAGTTAAAGAGCTTATAATCCTGGAACACAGCTGAAATACAGTTCATATATGTGTGGTAATCATATTCGTAGATATTCTTACCGTTTACGAGGATTTCTCCGCTGTCGACTTTGTACATGCGACAGATCAGTTTGACAAGTGTAGACTTGCCTGCACCGTTAAGTCCAACGATGGATATCTTTTCTCCTCTGTTAACGGTAAAAGAAATATCTTTAAGCGTAGGCTTCTCTGCCTTGGGGTAAGTAAATGTTACGTTCCTGAATTCAACAGTGTTGATGGGACCCTCGAACTTTTCTTTACCGGAATCCAAAGTCTCTTCCTCAATGTTCATGAACTCAAGGTAAGGGTCGAGGAACGCGAGGGTCTGCAGGAGCATAACAATCTGCTCGCCTAGCTGCTGCATGGCGGTGCTGAAGTTCACAGCAGAAGAAACATACATGGTAAGTGATCCAAGGGAAATCATCTTTCCAAACCTGTCGGAGATGGTTCTAATGCCAAGGTAAACATAGGAAAGTGCGGTAGCACAGATGCTGATCACCTGCATCAGTCCGATTGACATGCCGACAACCTTCATGGACTTGGTAAAGTAATTGCAGACTTCCTGATTTTCTCTTAGGATTGTTTCTGTGATCATTGGCTCAATGTCATATAAGCGGACTTCCTTTTGCGCCGGCTTTTCCATACCAAGATTGAAGTAGTAATTAAAGCGCCTGTTAATGGGGAGGAGCTGCTGCATAAAGCCCGTCACCTTTTTCATGTTGAGGGCATATGCCAACAAGGAAAGAAGAGCTGCTACCACCATTATCACGATCAGCACGGGCCCAAGGGTGAGCATGACTGCAAGAAGTCCCACGAGGGTGACGATGGATGTAAGGGTCTCAGATACATATGAGATTACATTGCTAATGGCTCCCTGATTTGAGATTGCAAAGCAGGCTCTTTCTTTAAGGTCAAGATAATACGGGTCCTCAAGGTAGGAGTACTCGATATTCATTATCTTCTCTCCCATCTTTTCCTGCATGGTCTGGTTCACGTACTGACTCTGAACATTCATGTAGCGATCGAGGATGTTCTCAAAAAGCTTCATGAGCACGTTGTTTAAGACGATGAGGACTCCAAAGAAAACAAGCATCTCTACTCTCTTTTCGCCGATGATCTCATCAATAAGGAGTTTGGGCAGGATAACATTTAGAAGGAGCTTCGCCCCTCCAAGAAGAGCTTTCAGGATGAGGGCAACGATGTACATTGGAGATACACTCCATGCAAGCTTCATAAAATGACTCAATTTTTTCATGATGCGTCTGCTACCTCCTCCTGATAATATTTGCCCTGCACCACGAACATCTCGTAGTACAAGCCTTTTTTAGCCATAAGTTCCTCGTGTGTGCCATATTCTTTGACTCCGTCTTTGTCAAAGAGGGCAATCTTGTCGCAGAAGATGGTGCTGGCAAGTCTGTGGGAAATATATATGGCTGTCTTACCCTTTACCAGGGTACTGAAGTTTTCGTAAATCTCAGCCTCGGCCAGGGCATCCAGCGCCGCCGTAGGCTCGTCCATGATGACCATGGGCGCATTTTTATAAAGTGCTCTCGCGATGGCAAGTTTCTGTCTTTCGCCGCCGGAAAAATCCGTTCCTGTCTCATCCACAACCTTGAGCATCATCTGGTCAAGACCGCGGTCCAGACTTGCAAGCTTCTTGCCAAGGCCCACTCTCTCCAGGGCCTCTTTAACTCTTGCATCGTCTGCCTCGCCACTGCTGCAGGTTACATTCTCCCTGAGGGTAAATGCCAGAATGTTAAAGTCCTGGAAAACAGTAGAATAAAGATCGTAGAGCTTTTTCTTATTCCACTCACGAATGTCTATGCCGTTAACATAGATATGACCTTCTGTTGGCTCATACAGTCCACAGATGAGCTTAACAAGCGTAGTCTTACCGGCACCGTTGACACCCACGATAGCCAGACGCTCACCACTGTGGATAGTAAAAGAAAAGTCCTTATATACATCCACATCTGATCCCGGATACCTAAATGTCACATGATCAAGCACGATCTCCACTGTACCGGATACCTCAGGCGCCTTGTCTCCTTCTGTCAAAAGTTCAGCGTCCAGAAGTCTAAAGAAGTCATTGACGTACTCACCCTCGTTTCTTATCTTCATGATGGTATCGCCAAATAAGAGCATTTCCTCGATCATTCCCATGATCAAAGCTACATACATGGTGTAATCACTGACAGGCATGCCCTGATATGCTTTGAATATCAAGGTTCCATACATTGCCACATTTGTAAGGATAAGAGTAGCTATGCCTAAAAGTCCGAGCAAGAATCGTCTGTTTTCAATCATCCTAAGAACGCCGGTGAAGGCATTTATCTCTTTTTTGTAATTTGCTATGATTCTTTCTCTAAAGTTGAAAATTCTTATATCTTTGCCAAAAGAAAAATCATGGGTCGTTTTGTTAAAGTATTCCATTCTTCTTGAGGCTTTGCTCTTTTCTTCTTTTATCGAATACTCGTAATCGTGAGTTTTAGCGGATACCCACATAAGTACTGCGCAGTGAAGCACTACCATCAAAAGAACAACCGGGCTTAAAGTAAAGGCCACAACCGCCATTGCGATAAGTGTCAGCAAATATGCCGGAGCTTTGTAGATAAGTCCCAGTACCAGCTCGATTCCGTTTCCATTGCTAGAACCGGCAGCCATTGCTCTGTCATTTTTCTCCCAAAACGCAGCATCTTCCACGTTCTTATAATCCATTCTCTGGATCTTTTGACAAAGAAGTGCTAAATAATGCATTCTAAGACGCAAATTCTCCGCATCGGTCACCTGCCTTAAATAAACGGCCATAAATGCCACAAAACCGGCGCATACGAAATAAATCGCCATTGTCTTTACAAGGGGAAGTGTGGCTTCGCTTCCATATTGTTCCAATGTTCCGATTGCAAGTTTGGGAAGAATAACGCTTAGAAACGGCTGAACTGCCATAAAAAGCGCAGTAAAGATCATTCGTACCAGCTGAGCTTTATTCTCAGTTCGTACGAACTTGATGAGCCTTCTTACCACGTAGGAAGGCTTGTAGCTATTTTCTTTCATATACCCTCAACCACCTTTTTCAGTTTAACGCATTGAAGTATAGCACAAAATGAAGAGCTCTTCAATGAATAGACAGGCCTCAATGATAGTTTTTTTATTTCAAAAAACAGCTGCCGAATATAGTTCGACAGCTGCATACTTTTATCTCATATGTATTTTCGTTGCACTTTTAGTTGTATCTTACAGCAACTCTCTCCTCCTGCCTTGTGCAGAAGTTCTCCAAAATTGCTGTGTGGTAAAACAGGATGTAGAACACTATCGCCATAATAATGCCTGTGATCACGTCATAAACAGAATGCTGTTTAATAAACACTGTTGAAATAATGATCAGAATTCCAATCACATCCATAACGATTACGCCGGTCTTGTTAAAGCGCTTACTGTGATGTACTGCAATCATTGTTCCGATTGAGTTATACACATGAATGCTGGGCCACAGGTTACTCGGTGTATCCGAATTGTAAATAACCTGAACAAGGTGGGTAAATATGTTATCCCTTGGCATAACTGCAGGGCGCAGCTGATGCATGTTTGGGAACATCGTCGAGATTACAAGGAAAATCGTCATTCCCGTTGCCAGGAAAAAGAAATTCTTGTAGTAATCCTCAACATCAAAGGAAAACAAAAAAAACAGCAATGTCAGCGATACATATACAAACCACATATAGTATGGAATGACGAACACCTCAAGAAAAGGAATATAATCATCCACAACAGTATGAATCACAGCGTAATGAGCAAATTTGTGACGCTCGATGTAAATGAACCAGTAAAGGTAAATTGGCGCATAAACAAGGACAGGAGTAAAGAGCCAAAGAAGATCTCTTAGCGTCTCCTTGTTCAGTGGCCTGCCGGACCACCTCTCATAGAACTTTTTCATAATATCATCCTCAAATAAAACACATTAATTGAAATGGAAAATCTTCTGAAGGAGCTTATAGCCCGCAAGAGTGATCTTACGGCCACCCTTACCGGGAAGATATATGTAGGTTCCTTCAATACTGTATCTTATCTTAACGTATAAAAGATAATTCTTTTCTTTAATATAGTCAAGAAGTTCTTTTCTCTTTGCAAGATTCTCCGGAGTATCCTCTGTTATCAAAAGAATTGAAGTAATTGCTGTTATGATCTCGAGATAATTGAACATATACTTATGTCTTTCTCTCTGAGAACGGATCATACCATAATTCTCAACATAGTAATCAACCATGAGCTTATTGACTCTTATCTGCTGGTCAATGCGTGAAAGCATGATCTTCTGGTTAACAGACTGATCCTCACGACCAATGTAGTAATAGTAGAAATTAACATCCAGATAATACATGGTCTTAACAAAAGGAAGCGGATTAAATACATAGATATTATCTACATAAAAAGTATGCTCAGGAAGCTTAAGTCCGCACTGCTTAAGAAGCTTGGTCCTGAAGATTACTGAATGCATCAGAAGGTAATGTCCCTTAGGTGTTCTCTTGACATCCTTCCAGGTAAAGAGCTGTTCGATAGGAAACATGGTATTGTAGCGCATTACTTTATGTCTCTTCTCTCCAACCTTGTTATAAACGAAATTGCTGATAAGTAGATCTAGCTGCTTTTCTCCTCCTGCAAGCTCTGCAAGTGTAGAAAGAATCTTTCTGTACGCGATCTCTTTTACCCAGTCATCGGAATCAACTACCTTAAAGAAAAGACCTGTTGCATTCTCGATACCTGCATTTACTGCTGAACCATGTCCACCGTTTGGCTTGTGAATAGCCTTGACGATTGTAGGATAACGTCTGGCATATTCATCTGCTATCTCTGCTGTTCTGTCCTTGGATCCATCATCAACGATGAGAATCTCGACATCCTCTCCTCCTACGAGAAGTGAATCGATGCACTTCTCCATATAGTTTTCTGAGTTGTAGCAGGGAATTGCTACGGAAAGTAATTTCATAACTAAACTGACTCCTTAATATTTCTTATTATTACCTCAATCTGGTACTCTCAAACTTCTCCATTGTCGTAAGGCAGGTACGAAGATCGTTGTATCTGTCGTAAACATCGCCCTCATTGACAACTACTCCAAGTGACATAGCCATTATGTCAATCATATCATTGGTTATTATTGGTCTTAACTTGGATAAAATCTCATTCTTGTCAACTGCCAGGTCTGCGTCCATAAACTCGATAACAAGAGGATTGAGATTCAGTTCCTCTGCCTCTTCATCGACGCTCTTGTCCATGACTTCTGAATGCTTGTAGGGATCTTCCCTGAAGCTCTCACGTCTCTCTTCAAGAGTTCCGGATTTCCTTGGCGCTTCATCTGTTCTGCCAAAGATGCTGATGGTCTCTGATGGTTTATCGCTATCAAAGATACTTGATCGCTTAGAAGTCTCTGATGCTGTATCACTCTCAAAAAGACTCGATCTGCGAGAAGTCTCAAGCTCAACTACATTGCTTGTCTTAGCTTTAAGTCCTGATGGGTTTACCTTCTCGAAGCGATACTCCTGTGCAGCATTGGGATATTTAGCCCTGTCAACCTTGGACATAAACATATCAAGAGGTCTAACATAAACCTTATAATCATCGTAAAGAGCCTGGTAAACAACCATCTCTTCCCTAGTCTCTGAATGAATGGCAATCGTCAGTATCTGGTACAGGTTGCCCTTGAAATGTCTGTAAAGTTCCTGCGGTCTCGGTCTCTCCACGCTGCGCCCCTCCGTGAGTAAAATTACAATATATTGGCAAAAAGTTTTTGCCCCTAACCTTATATAGTATAAGCCAAGAGTCTCAACTTTTCAATCCAATGTCCCTAAGCCCTTTTTGCAGAGCCTCTGGTACAGCCTATTATCACCATTTCAACACTAATGACATAGTCCAATTTACCGGTCTTAACCGCTTCGTCATTGGCTGCACAGAGTTCAAGTGCATCGTGCAATTGTTCAAAGCTGTACTGTCTTGCCCATCCAAGGTACTTATCCACCAAAAAAGGCGCTATCTTCAGCGCACTGGCGATAGTTCCCTTGTCTCTGTTGTTAGCACTCATTTCTTTTGCCTGAAGCATCAGATTGAACTGCCTAGTGATAAGAGCAAGGATCTTGGCAGGCGCCTCTTTTAACGCAAGAAGGTCATAATAGAGGTCGATTGCTCTCTTCTGGTTCTGAGATGCAATAGCATCTGTCATTGCAAAAATGCGGTTTGTAAGCCAGTTTGCGCAGACAGCTTCTATATCTTCTTCCGTGATCTGATCCCTGTCCATTGCATAACAGATGAGCTTTTCCAGCTCGGTACTGATATTTGACATATCGGTTCCGACTCTCTCCAGCATAAAAGCAAGAGCTCTCGGTGAAATAGATTTGCCTTCACTCCTTGCCTTAGCTGCGATCCAGGTCTTCAATGTATTCTCATCCTGCTCGTCACAGCACATTTCAAAGCCGGTCTTATTGACCGTCTTATAAATATCTTTTCTCTTATCCACTTCCTTTTCAGCAAATATAAAGAAAGTAGTCTCTGACGGGCTCTTGAGATAATCAGCAAGTTCAGGGCATCCACTCTTAAAATAACCGCTGTTTTCTATCAGAATAACTCTTTTATCGGACAAAAATGGCATTGTCTCAGCCATATCAATAACTTCCCCGGGATTTATCCCATCACCCTCATACCTTGAAAAGTTCATGGAAGTCTGGTCGCCCGCAAGCGCTTTTACAAGTTTGTCCCTGTTCTGATTCCTGAGGTACGCTTCCTCTCCGTATATAAGATAGCACTGCTTGAAAGTGCCGTTTTTGATGTCTTCGTTAAGCTGTCTCTGCTTAACAGGAAAATCTGTTGTCTTTGCAGCCATTAAAAAAGCTTACCTCTATCCTTCAATAGTTTTAAGTGTGCCATGTAGATTATTGTACAACTCAAAGAGATTGTTTTTATCCGCAGCGGAATTAAGCGTTGTCATGTATGCGACCGGGCGGTCCCCTGCATAGATGGCGCCTTCAAAATCATTCTTGTACTTGATATCTGCACTTCCCGCGAAGTCGCTCCATGACACAAAGCTCTTTTTCTTAAATGGGATCTTGCAGTAAATTCCCTGCTCAGTTATGGCAAAGCCGCTCTTTCCGTTGGAAAAGATCGATGAGTCATAACCGGTATAAACAGTTTCCGAATCAGGTATTCCAAGCCTTGAAATGAGCTTAGAAGAAGCATTGAAAACGCTCTGATTCTGCTCGGCAAAAGACTTGCACATCGCCTCTATTCCCGAACCTGTCACGTCAATTATCACCTTTTCAGCACTTTGAGCAGTTTCTCCGGAATCCGCTGCATTGCCGTTCTCCTGTGGAACAGCACCGGCTTCCGTAGTCCTGGCCTGTCCTGCCTGACCTGACTGTCCTTGCTGAATTAACTGGCCTGGTTGCCCCACCTGTCCTACCTGACCT
>JAEEGL015293599.1_pt1 | contig 12946 bp, 16 predicted proteins | sample 9134231 | NCBI WGS metagenome assembly JAEEGL01 (sample SAMN16246548, study PRJNA631951) | gut metagenome | biome: gut microbiome; feature: rumen; material: fiber-attached | host: Bos | place: Iran: Karaj | collected 2018-10 | reverse complement strand
GGCTAGTGAGTTATTGCGAAAGCCTCGTAACACAATAACATAGTTTTAGCGTTCAACGTTGAACGCGGAAAGGTGACAAGCATGACATGGATTTTTAGACTACTAATAGGCGCAATACTCGCGCTTATGTGCGGTTGTATGCTCGGGGCGCTCGTTCTCATAATAGAGGAATACCACGCAAGCAGACGCATACACAAACGAGCACTTGAGGCAATAGAGCGCATAGAGAAAGGGGCACAACATGTGGATAGTAAAAGCGAAAACTAACGACAGACACAATGTAGAAGAGTTCGAGGTAGCGACCGAGCGCGAGGCTTATGACTACTGCCGAGAAATGGGTAACAATTATTACTACGAGTTTGTAAGTACTCGGGACTACATGAAAAGAAAGGCTAAGCAATGGAAACAAGAAAAAAATACACACTAACACGTACACGCAACGGTGAATATGAGCGCTATTACTCAGACATGAAAACACTTTTTGTATCACACGACGGCAAGTATTGGCGATACATAGCACAGCACGAGCAAGCGCCCCTACTTGAGAGCATGGCAAAACAGCGCGCCGCTTTATGCGGTTATGATTGCCTACGTTTTGAGATTAAGACGGGTACGGGTATAATTGTAGAATTTGGACAAGTAAAAGAGAGGGTGTATAACTATGAGTAAAAAGGTATTACCGACAGCCGAGCGCTTACGGCATTTGTACGTAATGCAAAACAAGGGTAAGAGCCAAAGCGTCCGCACAAGAGCGGCTAACGAATTGCAACAGCTAACAAAGGAAATGCAAAGGCAGGCTAACAGCCGCCTGCGCGCCCTGCGCGCGTCTGACTACGCATACGGCACAGTATACGACACAACCGAAACCTATCTAGAACAGCGAGGGCAGAGGTATTTTAATTTGTCCCCCGACTTACGCACAAAAGGCGGCAAGGCGCAACCGATACAAGCCGAGGGCTACGAGTTAGCCCAACGCTTGCGCCGTTTCCTCGGCTCGCCCGAAACCACAATCAGAGGGCAAAAGTTAACCGAGCGTGTGAGATTTAACACATATAGAAACTACTATCCATTTGCTAAAGAAATGAACGACAGCGAACTACGTTCTTTCTTAAAGTTTTTAGGCAATTCGGGCGTGGGGGATTACCTCGCATATTTCGGCGAGGCAAGCGGCGACGAGGTAGAGGAACTCGCCGACATGTGGGTACGCTCGGGAACGGAAGAGCAGGAAAAAGTAAAGGAACTTTTCGAACAGTTCGCCGACTTCCAAAAGACAGCAAAAGCAGTAGAAAAGGGACTAGTTAGCGACAAAGAACTATTTACAAAAGACATGGATTTTACACGATTAAGAAAGGAGCTAAATAACGTTTATGAGAGTATTGAAAAGCGGCACAGATAGCATAGTTGTACGGGAATACCCTGCCGACGAGTTCGAATCGCATAAACGCGTAAAAGTAGAAAAGGGGTACTTGTCTATATTCGGCACGTTTGATATAGAAACAACGAATATAGAAATAGACGGAAAGCCCGCCGCTATAATGTACATATGGCAGGCGTGCATAGGCGATACCGAGGGCAGGCGGCGCGACGTATACGTAGGGCGCACGTGGCGCGATTTTGTGCGATTTATTGAAACAATCGCCGAGCACTACAAACTCAATGAAAAACGCCGCCTAGTGTGGTACGACCACAACCTCGGTTTTGAGTTCCAATTTTTACGTTCACTACTGTACGTTACGGATATGTTCGCGGCAAAAAGCCGCGTGCCTATATCCTTTATAGCTAATGGCTCGCATGAGTTTAGGTGCTCGTGGAAAATGTCTAATATGTCGCTCTTTAAGTTGTGTGAAGCCGAGGGCGTACCGCACGGAAAATTAGAGGGCTACGACTACGGAAAAGAGCGCTTTCCCGATACCGAACTAAGCGACGAGGAAATGTTATACTGCGTTGATGATGTGCTAGGCTTACACGAGGCTATTTGTCACTCTATGAAAATGTCGGGCGACACGCTCGCGACAGTTCCTAAGACCTCTACGGGCTACGTGCGACGCGAGGCGCGCGAACGCGTAAAAGCCAATAAGCGCAATGATTATTTATTTCGCGACAGTCAATTAACCGAGTATGAGTATAAGCTATGTAAGGCGGCGACACGAGGCGGTAATACACACGCTAACGTGTTATATTCGGGCGACGTATTAGGCGAGGATATAGAGGGCGCGCCAACCGCTGTATTTTCTCGTGATAAAAAGAGTTCATACCCTTACGAAATGGTAACGGGGCTCTATCCCGTAGGCAAGTTTCTAAAGGACGTAAGCGGGTATACAGCCGAGCGGTTAAGCGACGTTGTAAAGGACGATAGCGCCGTTATAATGCATGTAATACTCTATAATGTGCGGCTCAAGGCGGGCGTATACTTTCCATACATAGCTAAAAACAAATGCCAACAGCTACCGCCGAAAGCCAACGCCGACTATTGGTATGACAACGGGCGAGTAATAAAAGCCCCTGCCGTTAGATGTGTGATAAACGACATAGACGCGGCGATAATAGACAGCCAATACGACTACGAGAGCGTCGGGGTAATAGACAGCATAAGAGCGCATAAAGATTTACTGTGTAAAGAGTACCGCGATTATGTCCTCGAATTGTTTAAATGCAAATGCGAACTAGAGGGCAAAGACGAGTACTTTTACGGAAAATACAAGAATAAAATCAACGCGCTTTTTGGCATGATGTTAACCGATGTGTCCCGAGAAGAGATAACCTACTTGCTCAATAATTGGGGCTCGGAACTGCCGCCCGTCGCTCAATCCCTGCTAAAGTATTACCGCTCGTTTAGTTCGTTCCTTAGTTACCAACACGGGTTATACGTCACGGCGAACGCGAGGCTCTCACTTGAGGCGGGGTTACGTATAGTCGGTATAGACGGCGTGTACACCGATACCGACAGCGTGAAGTACTTAGGCGACCACGAGGACGCGTTCAACGCGTTGAACGTTAAAATTATCGAGTACGGAAAGAGCAGGGGCGTAGAGCCCGTCACAGTGAACGGAAAGACCTCTATATTAGGCATATGGGAAAAGGACGCGGCGTACAGTGCTTTTATAACCCACGGGGCTAAGAAATACGCATTTCGATACAGCGACGACGAGTGCAACAAGCCAAAGAAGCGCGGTCGCATTGGCGTAACAGTAGCAGGGCTCAATAAGAATAAAGCGGCGCAATACTTAAACGAACACGGCGGGCTAAAGGCGTTCGACGCAGGCGCGTACAGCGTGGACAGCTACAAAACGGGGCTAGAGTTTGGCATATACGATAGCGGGCGTTTAGAGGCAAAATACGACGACGTAGTACGCTATGAGCGGCTTACATACAAAGGGCATGCAATAGAATTAACAAGCAACGTCGCGCTTGTTCCGACTACCTACACGTTAGGTATAACGAAAGAGTACGCGAACTTAATAGAAATGAGAGGAACTGTATTTAAATGAAATCATACGAATTTAACGAAATAATCCCGTCTAAAAGCGGGCTAGAATTTAACGACTTAGTAGTAACAATGGACAGCGGTGAAAACGCGGACTTTTCAGACGGCACAATATACTACAACTTAAGAGGCAATTACTATTGGATAAGAGCGCGCCGCTATTCTCATTATACCTACACGGGGCATGTATTAGGCGCAGAGCAAGGCGATATTATAGTAACCATATACGCCCGCCGAGTAGCCGATATTACATACTCGTAACGCGTTCAACGTTGAACGGAAAATTTTTTAAAAAAGTTGTTGACATTTCTTTCGGGCGGTGGTAGTATAATAAGTGTCAAGGGACAAGAGCCCGCGACCTAACATACTAACACTTCACATCAGAAAGGAAAACAAAACAATGACAAACAAGAATTTTAAGGACTATGTAGTAACAGTAAAAAAGGCTTTCGAGGGTTGCTTATCCGTTAAGGGTTGCGACGAGTTTTTAGCACTCTACAAAGACCGCGAGAGCGAAACCAATTTAACAGAAAAACAGCTCGAGGCAGTATACGCAATCGGGCAAGCCCGCAAGGACGAAATCATAGCACATAACACAGCCGTTGAAATGGCTAAGACACAGAAAGGTGGCAAGCAGACCATGGAAACCAAAAAGAACACCGCGGCACAGACCGCACCCGCCGAGCCCGTAGAAGTACTCAAGGGCGAGGTTATCGACACTAAGACAGAGAAGCAGGTAACAGCCGCAATCGAGCGCATAAGCGCTAAGGTTGAAAAAATCGGCAAAGGCTACCTCGACATCGTGGGCGACGTTGCCCGCCTCAGAGCGCTTAAGGCGTGGAAGATTACAGGACACAAGAGCATGTACGATTTATGCGCCGATAAGTTCGGAATGTCCCGCGCAACAGTTGGCAACCTCGAGGCAATTTTCGCCCGCTACGGCAACAAAGAAACCTTTAAACTTACCGACGAGGCAGAGGGCTTAAGCGTTCGCCAAATGCTCGCAAACATTAAGAGCGAAAAGACCGCAGAACTCGAGGACAAGAACGGCGAGTCCGCAGAGGGCGACGGCAACGGCGCAGGCGCAGGCAAGGGCGAGAAAAAGGGCAAGATTGAAACTCTTACAAGCATTAGTTTTGAGATTAGCGCAGAGTGGTCTATCGACGAAATGCTCGAGGAACTTAAGGCACAGCTTACCGAGCAGGGCGCTGTATATCCCGACGGCGCAACCCTTACCCTCACAATTACAAAGTAGGTATTAGCGGGGCGGGTATTAACCCGCCCGTCCCGTCAATATAGACCAACACAACAGAAACGAGGTAAACAGCATGAAAAAAATTCTTAACTCTATCAACGTAACCAAACTCGACATTATCAACGCCGAGTCGTCACAGTCTTTCAAGTCGGCAGTAGGCGCAGACGTTCCCGTAAAGGGCGTAGCGCTCATTGAAGAGCCCGACAGAGAAACGGGCGAGGCTAAACAGTTCGCGTATATTTTCGCCGAGGACGGCGCGGTATACGGCGGGAACAGTGCGACGGTGTACCGCTCTTGCGAGAACTTAATCGAACTTATGAAAGAGAATAAGACGACACACTACACATTTACAGTAGTGAGCGCCCCGACCGCGAGCGGGCGCGAGTTCCTTTCCTTAAGACTTAAGGAAAGCGCCCTTTCCCGAAAGTAAGCGTTCAACGTTGAACGCTAGCTAATGTTTCACGTGAAACATTATGACGGCAACGACTTATAATTGGGTTAACGTGTGGGAACGCGCAAAGCGTTCCCGTTGCGCGTTTAATTTCTTTTTCGGTGCTCGTGGCACGGGTAAGACCTACGGCGGGCTATTACATCAGCACGAGGACTTTTTCGCGGAAGAGTGCGGCAAGTACATTTACATGCGTTTGACGCAAACCGAATTAGACATATGCGCGAGCGAGTCGGATAACCCCTATAAAAAACATAATGCCCGCTATAATTGGGACGTACATTTTAACCCCGTACCCAAAGCAAAGCACTACGAAATAGTAGACCATAATTTCGATGATACAGTAATAGGAAACGCCCGAGCCCTCGCGACATTTGGCAACGTTCGCGGTTCGGATTTTTCAGATTGTACTCATATTATTTTTGACGAGTTCGCACCCGCCGAGCGAGTGCGAAAAACGCCCGAAATAAAGAACGCAGGCTATTTATTTTCGCAGGCATACGAAACAATTAACCGAAACCGAGAACTCGAGGGCGAGCCGCCCGTAACGGCTATTTTACTAGCTAACTCGTTTAGGCTCGACAGTGACATATTAATGTATTACAAACTTATCCCGATTATTGAGAACATGCAACGAACGGGACAAAAGCGCTGTACAATCCCCGAGCGCTCAATCTATATAGAGTTGTGCGACGCTGTGGACATATCCGAGGCAAAGCGCGACACTGTTCTATACAAAGCACTACAAGGCAATAAGCAGATAGAAAGCGTAAACCTTAACAACACATTTAACGACTACAAACTCACGCTTGTTAATAGCAGGGTAAAGTTAGTAGAGTATTACCCCCTCGTAATGTATGACAACATAGTGATATATCAACACAAGGGCTCGGGCATGCTCTACGCATGTGTACACCCTAATGTAACATGCACCGAAACTTACTCTTACGCAGAGCGTAGCAAGTTTGTTGTTAAGTGGCGAGCGTTTCTAAAAGCCGCCTTTCTTGAGCGAACTATACGCGGTGAAAACGCCGACGTATTATACGCGCTCGACGACATACTAAACAACCCCAACCTATAACGCCCGAGCGTTTGGGCTAACATGGGGCGCTAAACGCGCCGCAATAGGCAAACAACGGAAGTTGTGCGGCGGGCTTGCCACCCAACAGCGCCCCACCCTTTAAAGAAAGGAACACAACACAATGGGACTTTTTAGAGATTTAATCAAAGACGTAATAAGAGAAGAGATAGCCGCAGGCATGGCAGAAGAGGGCGCGGGAACAGCAACACCCCACACAACGCCCTCAGAGCCTCAAGAAGAGCCCTCTATTAATTCTGATGATAAAACACCCACCGAAAACACACAGACACCCTCTAGCGCCTCAGAGAGCGTTAAAACACCTAACAAAGAAGAGAGTGAAGCGTTCAACGTTGAACTGCGCAAAATGATTAAGAAAGAGGTTAGGGACACAGCGGCGAGTCTGATTAACAAAAGACCGAGCGCCGCGCCTGCCGACACGGGCGTAGATGTGGACGACGTTTTCGCTAAACTCTTAGGCTTTCCAACTAATAAGAAAGGGGATTAAAAATGCCTACAAATAACACTTTAATTAATAACGAGGCTTACGCAATCGTTAATGCGGTGCAGGCAATGGCAACGGGGTTAAGCGACGTTGTCGTAGTAGATACCGCCTCGTTTGTAGATTTCGGAAACAGCGTCCTTTCTAGTTCCGACGCTACCGAAATGTTTTTAAATAGCTATCTTTTGAGAGTAGCGCAGACATATGACACTTTCAGACCCTACGACGGCAAACTCAAAGACCTCATGTTAAGCGGCTCTGAGTGGGGCGCAATCGTACAGAAAATAGACGCAGAAGTACCCGACTTTGTATCGGACGAAACATTCGAAATCGAGGACGGACAGAGCGTAGACCAATACGTTGTGCGCAAGCCTACGGGCAGACAGAAACTTTTTATTAAGCGTACCACATACAGCAATTTTGTAACCACTTCTAAGAAATTGCTCAAGGGCGCTTTCTTATCAGAGGCGGCTTTCTTATCATGGGCGAGAATGATTGCGGGCAAAATGCGTAATAAAATCGAGTTCGCTACCGAGAACTTGGCGCGCATGGCAATCGCTAACTATATCGCTAACATGGGCGAGGGGCAGGTTGTGCACCTCTTAACCAACTACAACGCAGAAAGCGGCGAAAGTCTTACAGCGGCTACCGCATTACTCGACAAAGACTTTCTTGCATATGCGGCGGGCACAATGGAACTCTATTCTAAGCGCCTGCGCAACCTTTCCGTATCGTACAACGCAGAAGAGGCAGAACGCCACACACCCGCAGGGGAACAGCGTTTCTTAGTATACGACCTTTTCCAGAGTCGTTTACAGCACGTAGTACAGTATCAGGCTTACCACAAGGAACTTGTAGACCTCGGCGAGTTTATAGAAGTTCCCTATTGGCAGGGCGAATTTGTTACTGACGAGGTAACGGGTAAGAAAGTAGACACCCGCGACACTATCATGGTAACAGTAGACGACGGCGAGGGCGGCACTGACAACGTAACAGTAGCGCATATTATGGGCTTTATCTTTGACAAATACGCACTCGGCGCGCATAGAGCAGAAGAGGAAACCTTAACAAGCCCAATTAATGCAAGGGGCAGGTATTTTAACACGTTCCATTTTGCAGAACAGCTGTGGTTTAACGACCTCTCAGAAAATGGCGTTTGCTTCTTGCTCGATTAAGTAGTTACCCCAACATTTCCATTATATTCCTATCAACGCGTGAGCATTACGGGCGGCTAGTACCGCCCGAATGTTTCACGTGAAACAATCTAGCGTTCAACGTTGAACGCGGAAAGGGGGCAACAATGGCAAGCATTAAGGCGACGTTTTGGACGTTCGCAAAAAGAGAGAACAGTACAAAAGCCCCGACAGACGGGGGAACAGAAATAAACATAGCGCTCAAGGACGCAACAAACCTTTTAAGCCCCGTTATTGAACTACACAATAGCGAGGCGTTTCGTTTTAACTATTGTTATATAGATTTTACGGGGCGCTATTACTTTGTAACCTCATTCGACAGCATAGCAAAAGACACCTACATAGCAAACCTTGAATGTGACGTTTTGGCAACATGGATAAGTAGCGTAAGAGGGCAGAGCGTTTTTGCATCGATGTGCTCATATGGGTACGATGTAAACATAGACGACGCGCGAGTAGTGCCGTTAAATGACGTAGAAGTAAGTTGGAATAGTCCCTTTTTTCTTACGGGATTAACGGGCAATATACCATACCAATTTTTAAGCGTAATTACTAACGACGGCTTACTAAGCGGCGTAGATATTTTTTACGCGGGCGCGTCCTCGGGGCGCATAGGCGATTTTGTACAATCGCTCTCAGACGTTGCCTTTTGGACAGACTTAGCAATGCGTATAAGCGGCGTTAATGCGTTCGATTCACTCAACGAACTATATTATCTACCTTTCATACCCGAATTTTGCCACGCAACCGACAACGCGCATTGGGCAGGCGTATTTACTAAAGAGATACGAGGCTTTTCGTGTATAGCCGACCCGCGCGTAAAAGAGCATAACGACGGCGACATAGAAATACGCAAGCCTACTAACCGAGATTTTAGGTATAGCGAAAAATACGTGAAGTATTATTTGCAATTACCATACATCGGCGTCATAAGCGTTCCTACTGATTTATGCCGCAAGGCTTCACGCCTCACATTTGACTACGCAATGGATTGCATAAGCGGCACACTGTGCATAGCGCCGAGAGTGGCGGGCGTGCTTCTCGGGGTATTCAGTACTAACCTTAAGTCGTCAATAGGCATTGCCCGACAGCATAAGCAGGGCTCGGCAATAATGCAAAGCGCTGTTAACTCAGTAACGGGCGGCGCATTATCGGGCGCAATGGTAGGCGGTCTTACGGGCGCATTAGCAGGCGCGGCAGGCGGCGCGCTATTGGCGGGGGCTCAATCGGTTTTAACAATGCCCTCATTTGATAGAGTAGGCAGTAACAGCGGCAGTTTAGCGCCTCTCGGTTTAAGTAACGAGCAGGGCGTGCAACTCTACTGCGTAGAAGCCGACAGCGACATAGACCCAGCGACACTTAACGCGATAGCAGGCAGACCGACAGAGCGAGTAGTAACAATCGCTAACGGATTTATACAAGCCCGTAACGCTAGCGTATCGTTCGCAGGCTCGCCCGAGGAAATACGGCAGTTTAATAACCTTTTAAATGGGGGAATATATGTCGAATAAAAAGAAAAACCAAAGCATTGTAGAGCAGTTTAAGAACGCCTACAAAGAAGCATACGCAACCAAGCCCGACGAGGTAATAGCGCAAAATAACTTAAGGACGGATTTTTACAAGTCCTTTTTATGGCGGCTTTTCCTCGGAAATATTGAACTAAAAGTTCCCGATACATGGTCAATAGATTTTGTGAGAGCAGTTCTGTTTTGGGGCGGCGGGCTCGGCGTAACAGAATTAGACGGCGCGGTTGTGCCGTTCGCATATTCAATCTTAACACGTAATGATTGGCACTACCCTATAACAGTACAAGCGACGGGACAGCTAGCAACACGTATCCCCGAACGTACAGTAGGCGACGACTGCGAGATAGTATATCTTGAAAGTGCAGACTTTCCGAACTGCGCCTATGGCGTGGGCGTAGCAAGCTATATAGAAATATACGCCGAAAAACTCGCGTGCTGTGACGCTTCAATAGACACTAACCTTTTCGTAACGCGCACCCCGTATATTTTCGGTTGCGAGGACGAAAAGCAAGTAGAAGATATGAAAGCGTTAATTAAGCGCATGATGTCGGGCGTTCCCGCTATCTATTACAAACTCTCTAGAAAAGCCAACCCCGCACAGAAAGACTTACCCCTTTTAAAAATACCCGCGAAAGAGAACTTCATTTCGCTCGATGTGCAGGCGGCTAAACGCTCAATTATAGACGAGTTCTTAACGGGCGTAGGCATCAACAACGCCAACACCGACAAACGCGAAAGGCTCATAACCTCAGAGGTAGAAGCCAACGACGCGGAAATAGACGCATCTATTACAATGTGGCAGGATAACGTAACACGAGGCATTGAAAAAATAAAAGCGCTCTACGCCGATTTTTTCCTTGATAACGAATTCTATGTCAAGTTCGGACACGAGCAGAAAGGGGGCGAAAATGAATTTAATCGAGTTAATGGAAATATGGAAACTGAAACAGACGGGGACGACCCCGACACCGAGTAACCTTGACTACTTATACGGGATATTCGACGAGGCGAACATAGACGAAAGACTCGACAGAGAAGTATTAGCCCTCAAGATTGTGGAAGAGTGCGGCGCGCAAACACCGCGCTACATGGACACTTTTTTCTTTGCTGTAATGGCAACTAACTTTTTCAAGATTAAGGCGCGCGAGTATTCCCGCGACCTTGACGTACTCGAGCAAGAATATAACCCCCTCGACGAGTTCAACGTTGAACGCAGAGAGAGCGGGTACGACCACAACGTAAGAACGGACGACCTCGAGGAACAGTTCGACATGGGACAGCAGACGACTACCCAATATGTAAGCGCCGACAACGAGTCGGGCTTTCAACCTCGCAACCAAGATGTAACGGGTAGCGATATAGACACAACAACCAACACGGGAACACAAACACATCACAATAACTATGAGCACAACACCGACGAGAGCGGCAGGCACACAAAAGCACAGAGTTTGTTATTATCAGAAATAGAGGCTAACACAGTAAACATTTACCGCATTATCGCCCGCGATTTTAGCGACGCGATGATGTCGGCAATTTGTTAGAAAGGGGGACAAAATGGCATTTTTTCCACCCACTCAGTACGACTTTCCGAACGTGTCAAATTACGACGGGGATTTACGCGAACTACTCGCCTATGTGAAAACGCTTTCCGAGGACTACGCCAACATTAAGGCGCTAGCCGCAAAGATGGAAGAGCAATATATACAATTAGGCGCGGACTTTCTCAGACTTGAGCAAGAAGTAGAGGACTTTCGACAAGAGATAGCCGAGGCAGTAGAAACAGCAGTAGCCGAGGCGTTAGCGCCCTATACTGCCGAATATGACAGAAAGCTAGCTGCTATCACGGCAGACGTTAACACAATTAACACCCGCGTAACAGACCTCGAGGGGCTTGTTAACAACTTCTATGCTTTGTCTAAGGACTACACCGACACAAAGATTATAGATTTATCAACCCTCACGTTTGAAGCTATCAACTATTTGCAAGAACAGATAGACGCTTTACAGTGGGATTTACCCGAGGTTTACAACATAACCAAAGGCGTTAAAACCGACCTCGTGACGCTCATATACGACGTATACGACGCTTGCCGCGACCACGCAATAACAGCGGGCGAGTTCGACACATTGGGGCTCACAGCGGGCGAGTTCGACGCTAAAAACTTAACAGCCTACGAGTTCGACACACAGAGCAAAGAAAAACTTATCCCCTCTAACGTTTGCAGAAATCCTTTAACGGGCGAAATTGATACAATTTGCAACATTGTGCAGGCTATCGCAGGCGAGTTGACAGACCAAAAGATAACAGCGGGCGAGTTCGACGCGGCAGAGTTAACCGCGAGCGAATTTGACGCATTAAACTTAACCGCGTATGAGTACGATTTTTACGCAAAGCACTATATAAACGCGGCATAGAAAGGGGATTAATATGCATACTAACCATACTACAAACTATGAGTTATCGCAGTTCTTACAGAACGACAAGCCCACATTTTTAGGCGATTATAACGGCGATATGCTCAAAATCGATACAGCAATTGCAGGCGTAGCGACAACCGCGCAGGGCGCTGTTTCAACCGCTAACGCGGCAAGCGCAACAGCAGGCGACGCGGCAACAGCGGCGGCAAGCGCGGCAAGCACAGCGGCAACCGCAGACGCTAACGCATCTAGCGCACTTGCAACAGCAGGCAACGCGGCAACAGCGGCGGCGGCGGCTCAGAGCACCGCAGACAGTGCGGCAAGCGTAGCAAGTGCGGCAAGCACTGCGGCAAGCGCGGCAAGCACTGCGGCAAGCGCGGCACAGACAGCGGCAGACGGCGCAGTAGCAACACTTAAAACAAGCCTTAAGCAGACTCTTACAGCGGGGCAAACCACTGTTACATTTACTAACGCGGCAATCACCGCAACCGCAAGAGCAGACCTTTACGTAAAAGACCACACAACGGGCGCGGCTTTATTGCTTTACCCCACCGCAGTGAGCGAGAGTGCAGGAAGTATTACTTTCACATTCGAGGCGCAGGCAAGCGACGTAGACGTAGCGCTTTGGATTGTTGAAGAGGCAACAGTGTAGAAAGGGGGGTATAATTATGTATTTAAGAACTATGGGCGGCGCGGGCGCATCACCCGTCGGAACACCTTTTTACTACATTAGAAACGGCGTTATTAATAGCGAAGTAAACGCAAGCGGCGCGAGCCATACTTACGACAGCACGAACGAAAGATTGACAGTAGCCCCCGCGTCAAACAATAGAAGTCTTATTTTTTCACCGAGTGTTGATATAACAAACTATACAGCACTTAAAGTAATGCTTCAAAACACGAGCACGGGTTACAGAGTAAAAATAGTAACAAGCGTAGACAACGGCGCGACCGTCGATACAAACTCGGCAGAAAACAACAGCATACAGACAGTAACAGTTCCTTTAAGTGGTAGCGAGCTTACCTCGTTATCATTGGC
>JAEEGL014717739.1_pt1 | contig 12946 bp, 10 predicted proteins | sample 9134231 | NCBI WGS metagenome assembly JAEEGL01 (sample SAMN16246548, study PRJNA631951) | gut metagenome | biome: gut microbiome; feature: rumen; material: fiber-attached | host: Bos | place: Iran: Karaj | collected 2018-10 | reverse complement strand
GTAGCTGATGGTGTGATTGCTGAAAAGTACACATCAGATGTACTGTAAAGGATTCCCTTTCTAAGACTTCTTTTATAAGAAATCCCCTTAAGTATCGAGCAAATGGCAACGCCTTCAAGTACCACGTAAGCCGCAGCACAGGCTATGGATATGATCAGATATGGCTTTTTGCCATCTATCATCACATTAAAAAGCTGCTCGATGGACAGACTTCTGCTCTGCTTAAATATTGCCCACACTGTAACCCCTGCCAGCAAAGTGGAAAACAGCATCCAGAATATTTTTTTGTAAACAGAGCGATCCTGCTTTGCCATCTGACTGAGAGCCACCTTTCTTTTATATAACTATATATTACTACACTTTACCTGCCTGTTGGAGTGCTAAATTAGCTTCATCCCTGACTCAAAAGCATAAGGATGCAAAAATATCCTATCCTGCCCGTCATCGAATTCCACATGGAATTTAAGCGGCATGTCAAACTCATCAAGATCCACGTCTGTTACGTAGCCCTCACCATACCTTGGCTGTGATATTCTCTGGCCTATGATAAGCTCTGTTGGTACATCTACGGTCTTGGCAGGAGCCTTCTTCTGCGCGTAATTATTTGTTCTAAGAGTCTTTTTGATTGAGGCTTTAGATATGGAAGCTTTGGATTTTTCATGGCTATTATTTCTGCTGCCCTCACCTGACTTGTTAACATCATTTCCGGCCTTATCAGGATCTGATGATATCTCTCTTACAAAAGTGGAATCCTCGTCATTGTAAGTAAGGATGTTCAGCCTGTTTCTGGCTCTTGTCATACCCACATAGAAAATCCTGCGCTCCTCCTCAAAGTCTCGCACTTCCTGGGGAGTGGTAAAGGCTTTTGTACTGATTACTTCGCTTGGGAAAACGCCGTCACAGGTATCCATCAGATAGACCTCATCATATTCAAGACCTTTACTTGAATGGATAGTTGAGAGTATGAAATTCTGCCTGTAATCAGTTTCCTTATCTCTGAAAATATCCTGCAGTTCTGAAAGCCTTCTCATAAAGCCGTCTATTGTATTTTCGTTTCCGGCGATCATTTTAAGGATAAAAAGCTTTCCTGTATCTATGTGATTGTTCTCTAAGTATTCTCCATAGCCCATGAATTTCTCAATTCGATTCAGGGCTTTGAAGGGCTCTTCGTAGCGCATGTTTGAAAGATGAGTGCGAAGTGCTCTGCATTTTGCCTTCACATGGGCATTAAGCATCTCAGTCTCTTCAACCGCATCAAGAATCGGCAGCTCACCATTTGATGCAAGCCTGCACAATCTCTCAGCCTCAGCTTTTTTCAGATAGGTCTGGCACTTAAAATATATCCTCATGAAGCTGTCTTCATCATAGGGATCCATGCATAACCTAAAGATGCTCTCAATGTCCAGCACTACTCTGTGGGTAAAAAAAGCAAGGTCAGCATTCCTTATGCGATAGGAAATACCCTGCCGCTCCAGGACATCCACAAGCGGTATTATGCTCTCATTATCCCTGTACAAAACCGCAGTCTGGCAGGTTACATCTGCTGCAACCTTGGCAAGATAATTGTACTGATTCCGCCTGCTGTTTAGCTGGATATAGTTTATGTCCTGAGCCTTTTCCCTGGTAGGTCTCATACGCTTATCATGGCGGAGCTGATTGTGCCTGATAAAGGTATCTGCAGCCGACACTATCGCAGCATTGGACCTGAAATTCTGATCCATTATAAGGACCTTTGCCGCAGGATGATCCTTTTCAAAATTAAGGAGCGCTTCGGGGTAAGCTGCCCTAAAGCCGTATATACTCTGATCCTCATCTCCCACCATGAAAAGATTCCCGTCTTTCCCTGACAGCAGGCCTATTATCATGTGCTGTACCTTGGATGTATCCTGAGCCTCATCAACGCAGATATATCTGTATTTTTCCTGATAGAATTTCAAAAGATCAGGAGAGCCTTTGAGCATTCTGTAGGCGTAGACCATCTGATCGTCGTAGTCCATAAGGCCACGCCTTTTAAGCTCCGCATTATAGGCTTCATAAATTGGATAAATATCGATATCAGAGTCGTTTTCAAGATTCTTTATCTCATCGTCAGTCAGCAGCATGTTTTTGCAGTACGTTATAAGCGTCCTTACGCCCTTAATGTCGCTTTCTGTGGGGTAATCTCCCTCCACCTTAAGGTATATGTCTGAGAGAATCTTACCCGTCAGCTTTTCATCTGTTACAAGATCGTAGGGCTTCTTGCCGATAAGTCTGCCGTAGTGCTGAATTATCTTGGCGCAGATTCCGTTGATAGTCCTGAATTCAAGGGACGTGGAAACATCTTCTCCAAATATGGACATAAAACGCTCTGCCATGTCCTTTGTGGCAGCAACCGTATAGGTTAGGGTCAGAATGTGCTCCGGCTCTATCCTCTTGCAATAAAGCATGTATCCAAGCCTGTTCACAAGAACCGTAGTCTTACCGCTTCCCGGCACCGCAAGCAGCAGTACAGGCCCCTTTATGGTCTTTACCGCTTCAAGCTGCTGACTGCTTAAGTGTTTTAAGTATCGTTCATAAAAATCATTTTCGTTCATTTATTATTTCCATATGCCCCAAACTTCCGAGACCGCATCCCTTTGTTTTTGAGATTTCAACCATCTCTTGATTTTGAGTCTTCATTCATCCTTTTGGAACCATTGACTGATCTCGTTCAAATTCTTTACATTACATCGCCGTGCCTGCCCTCATGCCATTTCGATGTAATCCTGACTCGCTTTTACCGCGCAGCGCTCATAGAATAGCTTCCGCGATGTAATTTCGCCTTTCCAAGCCCTTTACATTACATCGCTGCGCCTGTCCTAATGTCATTTCGATGTAATCCTGACTCGCTTTTACCGCGCAGCGCTTATAGAATAACTTCTGCGATGTAATTCCATAAATTTCCAATTCTTCCCATTACCGCGCAGCTCCTGCCTTCAACCTATTTCGATGTAATTTACGGAGATCACCTCCGCTTCAGGGTTTTCCTCTGTAAAACCGCTCTGAACTTTACTGTTTTTCTTCTGGCTGACAATTGTTTTACAGAGATTCTCTCTATTTCAGGACTATTCCTCTGCAAAATCGTCCTGATCGTTGTTGTTTTTCTTCTGCTCAAAAGTCATTTTACAGAGATCACTCTCATCTCAGGAGCTTTCCTCTGCAAAAGCACCCTGTCACAGTAATTCATGCTTCCTATAGCACTTCCATTTCTGTGCAGAACCTTTTTTAAGCCATCCCGCAGAAATTTGATTTTCGACCACGCTGTAGAGTGAATTTTTAAATTCGTAAAGTGAATTTTCATATTCATAGAGTGAATTTTTAAAAATTAACCATCACAACATAAATAACACTGATCTTATCTCTTACAATCACGCTGTTCAAACATGGAAAAATCACATACAACAGTATACTACAGTGGTGTGGGAGCGAAGGCAAGGGGGCATACCTTCCGGTGGAGATTTTCGCACGTATCATAGGCGAAAATACAACCGCTTGCCCCTTACCGTAGCGACACGGATCATCCTTATCCCCCAGGTCAGAAAGCATGCTTGTGGCCTTTGCAAAAACAAAGCTCCTTAACCCCGGAGAAACAGAAACACTTACGCTGACCTTTTCCTGCTATCTTCTGGCGTCATACCATACAGCCAGATCACAATATTACCTTGATGCAGGAAAATATATCCTTGAGATGCAGATCTGTGATGCAGAAGGCTTCCTTAAAAAGAGCTGTGAGCATGCTTTAGTTTTGCAGGAAAGAACCGTTCTTTCAACCCATAGTCCAATCTGCCCGCTTCTGGATTCGCTTTCAGAAATTGAGCCATCAAAATCCGCAGAGGCGCCGGTTGCAGAAAACGAAATCAATATCGAAAAAGCCGTTTCTTCCTACATCGAAAAAGACAGACTTTACAGAGATAATCTAAAAAAGAGACCTCTCCCTTTTGAAGCTAAGGTCAATGAAGCTCTTTCGAAAATGACAACTGAGGAAAAGGCAAGACTTGTCTGCGGACAGCCAAGTGTTATGAGCGGTGAGATAATAGGCTCTGCTGCCATGACAATTCCCGGGGCAGCAGGAGAAACCTTCAACGGACTTGAGCACCTTGGCATCGGTCACCTGATACTGGCAGACGGTCCTGCAGGCATAAGACTTCAAAAGCATTATCAGGTTAATCCTGAGGATGGTTCTATCTACATGATGAACCGCTATGAAACCTTGGAAAATCGTATTTTCGGAAAGGAATTCCTGCACCCTGAAGGCGAAGATCACTATATGTTCTGCACAGCCATTCCTGTAGGAACTCTCCTTGCCCAGACCTTTGATGTATCTCTCATGGAAGAGATTGGAGACCTTATAGGCACAGAGATGGAAGAAATGGGAGTTCAGCTCTGGCTTGCTCCTGGAATGAATATACACAGAAATCCCCTATGCGGGCGTAACTTTGAATACTACTCAGAAGACCCTGTCGTAAGCGGACTTATGGCAGCTGCCATAACCAAGGGCGTAGAGTCCCATAAGAACTGCGCAGTTACAATAAAGCACTTTGCCTGCAACAATCAGGAGGAAAACCGCCGGGGAGTATCCAGCATTGTGTCTGAGCGTGCCCTTCGTGAAATCTATTTAAAAGGCTTCGAAATCGCCGTAAAAGAGGCTGATCCCAAAGCCATAATGACTTCATATAATAAAGTTAACGGCGTGCACACTGCTAACAGCTACGACCTGTGCACCACAGCTGCAAGAGATGAATGGGGCTTTTCCGGTATCATAATGACCGACTGGCTCACCACAAATGCCAATGGCGGTTCTGCTGCCACCAAGTGCGTAGAAGCAGGTAACGATCTCATCATGCCGGGCAACAAATCCGACATTCATGAAATCCTTGATGCCCTCGATGCGAAAAAGGATCTTTCACTTTCCATGGAAAGCCTTGATGCATGCTGCCGCAGAATGCTCTCAATGATCCTGCAGCTTACAACCTAAGACAATTCCACAACCTGATAGAACAACAAAAAGCCTGGAAGTCCAGGCTTTTTTGCATGTCTATAATTATGAAAGACTCACCTCTTGATTCTCTTCTTAGCAGGCATAATGGCATCCTGGGGACAAACCAGCATACACAGATGACAGCCTACACATTTACTTCCATCAAGCTTTGGTACACGATCATCAAAACGAATTGCCTGATGTCCGCCATCATTACAGGAAATGACACACCTTCCGCAGCCGTTACATTTATCAAGATCAAAGGAAGGGAATAGAACACTGTCTCTTTCAAGAACATCTGTGGTATCGCTCACGCTTTCAAGTCCTGCTCCTATTATATCTTTTACAGACTTTATACCCATCTGTGCAAGATAGTAGTTCAGTCCCGACTTAAGGTCATCTATTATCCTGTAACCATATTGCATGACTGCCGTCGTGACCTGTAAAGAACCTGAGCCCATCAATATGAATTCCAACGCATCTCTCCAGGTCTCGATGCCGCCCATACCTGAGATATGCATATCCTTTAATAAGGGATTCTGTCCCATCTCAGCAATAAACCGCAGAGCAATGGGCTTAACAGCATTGCCGCTATAACCGCCAACAGCTGATTTTCCTCTGACTGCAGGCTGTGAAACATAGGTATAAGGACTTACACCTACTATACTTTTAATGGTATTGATAGCAGCTATGCCGTCTGCGCCGCCTCGAAGAGCCGCTTCTGCAGCAGGGCTCATGGTGGCAACGTTGGGAGTAAGCTTTGCCAAAACAGGAATAGTGGTACTCCTCTTTGCAGCTGCTGTGAACTTTTCAACCAGTTCCGGCACCTGCCCTATATCAGAGCCAAGGCCATCCTCCTGCATGTTAGGGCAAGAGAAATTAAGCTCTATAGCATCAGCACCATTATCCTCACAAAGCTTTGCAAGGGATTCCCACTCTGCTTCATTTTGTCCCATGATGGATGCAAGAATAAATTTTGTGGGATATTTTTCCTTAAGGCGCCTGAAGATCTCCATATTTTCAGCTACGCTGTGATCTGATAACTGTTCGATGTTTTTAAAACCTATGATGCTTCCGTTATCTCCTTTTATTGCAGAAAAACGTGGTGATGCCTCATGAATATCCAGAGAGCATATAGTTTTAAAGCACACTCCTGCCCAGCCTGCTTCAAAGGCTCTTGCACACATATCGTAGGTAGATGCGACAACAGATGATGATAACAAAAATGGATTTTCCAAAGGAACTCCGCATATATCGCACTTAAGCCTGTCCTCATTATCCGGAAGTTCTATCTCAGCCATGGCACGAACCTTTTCATTAAGTTCGCTCATTATGCTTTTGATTGGAACTTTGCCGCTGTTTATGCAGGCTTTCTCGCAAGGCGCATCACACCCTACGCAGACATTTTCCTTGGGAAGTCCAAGGGCTGCCACATCCTGATTATCGAACCAGATTCCAAGCAGTGCCTTTGCGGGATCAAGATTCGGACATGCGCCGCTGCAGGGAGCATCCTTACACAAAGAACATGTAATAATATCCGATCTCTTTATAACGCTGTTAATTATCATATGTTTTCCCCCTCATATTTTTAATTATCACGTTTTATTATTTCTATTTTACAATTACAAAAGACGAAAAAGCTACTACTCATTTCATAAGTAGTAGCCCTGTAATTCATCTGATATATTGCCTTGCATGATTCCTGTAAAATGACTCATTCCATTTGGGATTACTATTCCTGATATAACAGATATCGTCATCCATGTAGGATTTTATCAACATCTCGACATTATTATTTTTAGCATACCTAACATAAAATTTCATGGCATCAGCGATAACATCACCCTTACCTTTATCGATTGCTATGCAGACATGCTGATTGTATGGATAAATTCCTCCAACAATATCAGAATCCCATTCCCTCTCATCCGGATAGGTGGTCAGGAAAATTCCAAAAAGGTAACCCTTGTCAGAATAGGCCTCCATACAAACGGTGTTATCGTATCTCTCCGACACAAAAACATCGCAGGAAAAGCTCTCTGAAATAGCATTTCTGAGAGAATCCTCATCAAAAATCACATCTCTTAACAGTGCATCATAATCTAATGTCGACATTAATCCCCTTAACCCCAAAATATGTCAAACGTCAGTGATAATTAAATTTTATATGTATTTGACGCTCTTTACAAGGATTAAATCAAAAAATTATATCCTTCTTCACTTTTCACGACTTCACGGGCAGATTATATTGCTATTGTCTGTGTTTTCTTAAATATCTTCTTTTTCTGAAGCACTCCTGGCACATATTGTACTGATAGGACCATTTGAGTTTTTTACCGCAATATGCGCATGACTTCAGATTGAGCTTCTGCTTATCAAGAATCGTAAATATCTTTTCCGATATAAGACGCTTCCCCTCAAGTATCTTATATAGATCCTCCATATCTCCAAAGGCCCTTGTAAAAGCATATAAAAAATCAAATATAGAGCTTCCAATTTCAAGGTGCAGCAGAGCATCCTTGGATTCTTCATCCACAGTATCTGCACCAAATTCAGCCATGGTCCTTCGAATATCCGGCGATATGCCGTCATTCACCAGCTTGTAATATTCAAGGTACACGCCGAAAATATCCCTATTGTCCTGATTGATAGGAATCCTTATGAATCTTCTGATAAGCTCCCTGTTATCGCTGATACTTTCAAGTGCTCTTGCAATACTTATTTTCTCTGATATGTCACCCTTGTTGTAGTACTTTTCAGCGGGGATCTTATTCCAGGTATCAAGTATCGCCGAGATTTTTCCATCCTTATGGAGGAAATCCTCAGGGATATTTATCATAACCTGCCTAAGAGGAATCATTCTGCTAAAAAGAAGTCCCTCGATGGTCTCATAATCGTAGTAGGAGGTCACATATCCCGTATCATATTTCCCGTATCTGCCTGCTCTTCCGCCTATCTGCTTTACTTCTGAGGAGGTCAGTGGTCTTTCGTTTATACCGTCATATTTTATGGTCTGCAGGAAAACAATTCGTCTGATAGGAAGGTTCATACCCATACCGATTGCATCCGTAGCAACTACCACATCTGTGTCACCGTCAGCGAATTTCTGCGCTTCCCTGTGTCTAACATCATAGGGTAATGATCCGTAAATAATGCTGCACTTAACTCCATGATCCTGGAGCTCAGCCGCAACAGAGTGTACATCTTTTCTGGAAAAAACTATGAGCGCATCGCCCTTCATAACATCAGAAGGGAAATTAAAATCAGCGGCACTTTCATCCATTACAAGAGGAGTCTTTCGCTCGTGGTACTGAATCTCATATTCATCACCGCAGGACTCAATCATGCGAATAAGAAGATCCTCAGCATCACCGGATGCGCAGATATGTATGGTCTTAGCCCTTGCCCCGAGAATTGCCGAAGTCCAATAGCCACCTCTTTGTCTGTCGGCAGCCATCTGTGCTTCATCAATTACAGCCATATCCCACTCTTCGCTAAGATCAAGCATCTCTATGGTAGATGACTGATGAAAAGATCCGGGCATAAGAATACGCTCTTCACCTGTGATCATGGAGCAGGGCACACCCTCTCTGTTCATCTTCTCATATTGTTCATAGGCAAGAAGCCTTAGAGGCGCAAGATAAATTCCGCTCTCTGCTTTTTTCAGTTCCTCAAGTGCCTGGTATGTCTTACCTGAATTGGTGGGACCGATATGAATTATGAACTTCCTCTTTTCCTGTCTTGCAAGAGGAAAAAGCTTCGTATAGTCATTGGGCGTGGAGGTCTCAATAGTTTCAAAAAGAAGCCTCTTGGCATCCATTGTTTTTTTATAACGCCTTGCAGCCCTTTGATAATTGGGATTTTTAAGAAGCTGTTCAAAGACCACATGCTCAGAGATATTGTTTTTACAAAAAGCTGCTATCTCCTTTATGCGTTTGGAATCTCTAAGGTACTTCATAATGACCTTGGCGATCACCTTTTTCCTTACGGAGGTGATGAATTCCAAAATCTCTGTATCATCGGATTCCCAAAGAATATCCAGAATGACCTGCCCCATTTCCGGCATGATCTGCATGAGATAAACAGCATTTATTCTATTCTGAAAATCCCTGCAAAATCGCTCTATGGTAGAAGATGATATCTCCTGCTTTTCGCTTTTACCGTTTTCTCCGCGGGTGTCGATATAAATCTTCTCGTTTTTAAGAATATCAAGAAGTTCACTGTAAACCGCAAAGGATATGGTGATATGCTCTCTCTTAAAGTATTCGTCAAAAGCTTCCTGGGGAAATCTTTTTTTGGCTTCCTTAAGCTCTGTATTAAATTGGGCTTTTTTTATGGCGAAACTACTTCTGTGTCTTCTTTTCATTGATTATTTCAAACCCATCCTTCAAACGGCTAACAATATTTATTCAGTCCACATCCTTTTTATCATCACCTACAAACAAAGCCCTGTACTCACCGGGAGCCATTCCCTTTTCCTCGTGAAAAACCCTGTTAAAGCTGGGAATGCTCTGGAATCCCGAAAGCATGGCAATCTTGGTCAGGGTCATATCATTCTGTGTAAGTAGCTCTGTTGCTTTCTCAAGCCTAATGGTATTAAGCCACTTGGAGTAATTCATTCCGGTAACGTTCTTAAATATTCTGGAAAAATAGTCCTTACTTATGCCTGCCATCTGAGCCATGGCTCCCTGTGACAGATCATCGGCAGTGAGGTTATTCTTGATATACTCGGTGACTCTTATCATCCTTCGCATAACATCATCCTCATAGCCGCGAGACTCTTTTCCGCTGATCTCTGGAACAAATTCCTCCCTGTGTTCATCCAGCGTAAGCATGAATTTCATAAGAAGCATACAGCACCTAAGCTCCCTGTTGGGAACCCCGGATAAAAAGATTTCCTTCATCTCATCAGCTATAACTCTTAGCTGCGCAACAAGCTCCGGATGGGAATTAATGCAAAGAACATGCAGATTTCTGTAAAAATGCATTATTCTCTGAAGATCGAAAAGAGAATTCATAAACATGTTACTGAACTGGATGACAAGAGCTTTCTCTCTGTCCGCATCAACTATTGCATGCATCTCCATGGGCCATATCAGCACAAAATCACCTTCAACCAGATTGTAGGTGTCCTGATTCACCTTAAATAAATTGGTTTTTCCCGGGCCTACAAGAATTATCTCTCCGTAGGAATGCCAGTGCGCTTTGTAGCTTCGCTGCTTAAAGCCTGTAGATAAATTGAAGGCACTTGAATTGTCAAAATCGTTGTTTTCGTATTTACTGTAATCCATTATTCTGTCCCATATATAATAAATAAATTCATCATTTGTCAAAAACTGATAACATAAACATCAAATCTTAAGAAGAATCATTTAAATAACAAGCCTATATTACATATTGTTATTTTTTATATTTATGGAGCTTAAATCTATATGAAAAATTATACTACAGATATGACTACAGGAAACCCTGTAAGGCACATATTAATATTTGCATTGCCCGCACTTATCGGAAATATCTTTCAGCAGATTTACAATATTGCCGATTCCATCATAGTCGGGCGTTTTGTCGGAGCGCAGGCCCTTGCTGCAGTAGGCGCAACTGCTTCCATAACCTTTCTGTTTTTTGCACTGTGTAACGGAATAGGAAGCGGCGGCGGAATAATCGTATCACAATACTACGGCGCTCACGATGATGAACGTGTAAAGAAAACAATTGTAAATACAGGAATCATAATGATAATTGTTCCGGCGATTTTCGGAACGATAGGTTTTATTTCGGCAGGTCCTCTGCTCAGGGTGCTTAGTACTCCCGAAGTTATATTGCAGGATGCGACCTCGTATGTTCGTTTTATGTGCATAGGTCTGATCTTTGTATCAGCTTACAACTATTTAACCGCAATGCTACGAGCTCTTGGCGATTCCAAATCGCCGCTTTATTTCCTGATTGTGTCAGCGATCATAAATGTCTGCCTTGACATTGTCTTCGTTTACTTTTTCAAGATGGGAATAAAAGGAGCAGCCCTTGCAACCATCATCTCCCAGTTCATTGCGGCAGCAAGCTGTGCAGTTTACGCTTATAAGGTAAACCCCTACTTCAGACTTGAAAAGAAGGACATTGTATTCGTCCCCGGTCTTGCTTACAAGGTTATACATCTCGGCGTACCGATGTCACTTCAATTTGCCCTTATAGCCATTTCCTCAATGGCTGTACAGCGAATAGTCAATTCTTACGGTACTGTGGTTGTCGCAGCCTTTACAGCTACCAGCAGAATTGAGCAGCTGATACACCAGCCCTATGCAACACTCGGAGCATCAATCGCAACATTCTGCGGCCAAAATTACGGTGCCGGCAGACATGACCGCGTTCAGACAGGGTATAAAAAAGGACTTGTCATGATGGCAAGCCTCACTGTAGTAATGGTAATCGCTATGCAGCTTTTTGGCGGAGCAATAACTGCGCTCTTTGTATCAGAGTCCGAAGTTATAGCTCTTGGAACAATGGGTCTTAAAATAACAAGTCTCTTCTATATCGCTCTTGGCGTTATCTATGTGGTCCGCGGCGTCCTTACCGGAGTTGGAGATGCATTCTTTGCTCTCTTCAATGGAATCATAGAAGTCGTAGGGAGATTTACCATTCCCATCCTTATCACCCAATACATGGGTATGGGCGAGATGGGAATATGGCTCTCCACAGGAATCGTGTGGGTTCTTAGCGGATTCACTGCATGGCTTAGACTAATAACTCAAAGGAGTGTATCATTCAGCGTCGTTAAGAATGCCTGAAGCATTACTCTGAATATAATTCATACGGGCGTAGCTACCACCCAGGGCCACAAGTTCTTCATGTGTACCCTCCTCGGTAATGCGTCCGTTTTCTATTACCTTGGTTCTAAGATCACCCACAAGGTACCATGCTGCCTTATGTGCAAGATAATTACTTAAGAATCTAAAGAGGATTCGCCTCACTTCTTAAAGATTGGCATATTATCTATCATTTTTTGTTATGAAAATGTGTATCCGACTTTTGAGATATGGCATCTCATGTATAATGATAAGGTGAGGAAAAATTATGCTTCGTGATAAGGATATCCGGGAGCCTCTTTTTGATTTTCTTGAAGAGACTTATGGAAAAATAAGAATAATTGAAGAAAAGACCATGGGCAAAAGCCGTGCCGATGTTGTGATGGTGACATCAGACAGTATCATAGGTCTTGAGATAAAAAGCGACGCCGATACCTATGCAAGGCTTACGCGGCAGGTGAAGGACTACGACAAATTCTACGACAGAAACATTGTGGTGGTAGGTACCAGCCACGCCATGCACATCGAGGAGCACGTGCCTGATTACTGGGGGATCATTACTGTAGAAACTGTGGGTGATGAATGCGACTTTTATTTCCTAAGACGTCCAAAAATCAATCCCAAAATGTCCCCTGAAAACAAGCTTCGAATCCTTTGGAGACCAGAGCTTTTTGAACTGCAACAGATTTATGATATGCCAAAGTATAAGGATAAAAGTAAGGACTTCGTCATAAAAAAGCTGGCAGAGCGGATTCCTGAAAAAATAGATAAAGACGATCTTGATTTTCATATCAGCAGGATTCTGTTTGAGCGTGATTACACAAAAGCCTATGAGACTCTTAAGGAATACAGAAAGGGCGAGCTTCAAAAGGCTATAGAGCAGGAAACTGATCCCGAAAAGAAGCTGGCTCTTATGGTGGAGCAGGCAGAAAAGGGGCTAAACTTTATGCCGAGGAAAAAGGGGCGGAGAAGACGCCGCTAAGCCGGAGCGCTCTATCATTAAACATGTTAAATAGAAGAAGGTAATGATGCTAAAAGCGTCATCACCTTCTCTTTTTTTATTTTCTGTTTTTGGTAATCCAGTCTGTGGCAAAATCAACCAGTTCTCTCTGGTTCATAAAGCGCATCTGCGTATCACCAACTGCTG
>JAEEGL013339840.1_pt1 | contig 12946 bp, 5 predicted proteins | sample 9134231 | NCBI WGS metagenome assembly JAEEGL01 (sample SAMN16246548, study PRJNA631951) | gut metagenome | biome: gut microbiome; feature: rumen; material: fiber-attached | host: Bos | place: Iran: Karaj | collected 2018-10 | reverse complement strand
GTTTTCACCTAAGGCAAGCATTGCGACCTTACTTGCAGATAGTGATGTACCACCTAAATCAAAGAAATCATCATCTATACCAACATTATCATTATTTAATGCCTTCTTAAATATATTTAATAATTTCTTTTCAAGCTCATTTGTAGCTTCCTTAACTTCCTTATTTTCCTTTTTAACCTCTATTTCTGGTAAAGCTTTCTTATCGATCTTACCATTTGGAGTTAGAGGTATTTTATCTAGCTGCATCATAGCCTTTGGAACCATATAAGGGGTTAATGATTTAGACATATGAAGCGTTAAATCTTCCTTATCAATCATCTTATTAGCTGTAAAATATGCAGCTAAATAATCACCATCAACATTATTAGTCTTAACCATAATAATACTTCTAGTAATATTTGGATAAGAATTTAGAACCTTTTCAATTTCATCAAGCTCAACTCTTAATCCTCTTAGCTTAACCTGATTATCAAGTCTACCAAAGAATTCAATATTACCTTCACTGTTATATCTAGCTAAATCTCCACTTCTATAAGCTCTTAAGCCATTAACTTCTATGAATGATGCCTTAGTCTTATCTGGAAGCTTATAATAGCCTAAGCCTACCTGATCGCCAGCAATAGTTAAATCACCTATTGCGTTAATAGGTAGAATATGACCATTTTTATCTAGTAAATATAATTTAGTATTGGCAAATGGCTTACCGATAGTAACATATTTATCTACTACCTTATGATATGTACATGTAATAGTAGTTTCAGTTGGACCATAGCCATTATAAATATCAGCCGTAACTCCTAGGCTTCTAAGCTTTTGACAAAGCTCAGTAGGTACAGCCTCAGCACCCATATCAAGTACTCTAAAGCCTCTTAATGCATCTACAAATTCCTTTATATCTATAAAATTAGATACAAACGATGGAGTCATAAACATTAAATTGACATGATTTTTAATTAATGTTTTAGCAAGCATTAATGGATTTTCAATTTCCTCTTCTGATGCGATAACAGCTGTATATCCATGAGTAAGTGGAACGCATTCTTCTTGAAGTGATGCATCAAATGAGAATGAAGCAAATGAACATCCAATAGCGCCTTCTTTAATATTTCTATATAATGATGTGCCAATATTTTTACCATCTAAAACATAATTTAATAAATTATGATGTGAAATCATAACACCCTTAGGCTTACCTGTTGAGCCTGATGTATAGATCATGTAGGCAAGTGATGTTTGAGGAATATCTAAATCTAGGTTATTAATCTTCTTAGATTTTAATATTTCTTCAATAGCCAATGCTTTAATATTTGTAGCTTTAATTAAATTCTTCTTATCTTCTATAATCTTTTCAGTTGAAATTAATAATTTAGCTTCAGAATTTGTAATAATATATTCAATTCTTTCATCTGGATATTTTGGATCAATTGGAACAAATGCTCCACCTGATTTAATAATACCCTGTCTAACTACATAAGCCTCAGCTATTCTTGGCATCAGCATAACAACCTTAGTCTCAAGTCTAACACCACTGTCATATAAAGCATTTGCAACCTTATTACATGCCTCGTTAAATTCCTTATAACTATATTTTCTATTACAGCCAATTACCGCATCCTTATTTGGATATTTTATAGCATTTGCCTCTAACAGCTTATTAATTGTAATATTTGGAATAGGCTCATATGTATCATTAAATTTCTCATAAAGCTTCTTGTCTTCTTCAGGCAATGTATTAATATCTTTTATAAATACTTTTTTATTTAATTCATTTAAGACAAGCTCAAATAATCTTTCAAATGATTTAATAGTTTCTATATTATATATAGATGAATCCCATTCAAAATGTAATCTAAATTTATTCTTCTCTAAGAATACATCAAGACCAAATGCACTCTTTGGTGTATCTGATTCAAGTAAAATAGCTTCAACATTTTGATTACCGATAGAATCAAATATAAAATTATCACCTTGATATGCAAACATAATATCAGCTTTTATATCATATTCTCTTGAAATATCAGCAAATGAATAAATGTCATTAGCCTGTAAGCCTGATAGCATATCCTTCATTTCAACAAGCTTATCTATAACCTTACTATTTTCTTCATATTTAATGAATACTGGTAATGTTTTAACAAGCATTGAAACTGTATTTTCAAGCTTAGCTGAATTTCTACCATTATAAATAGTTACATATAACGCATCATTTTTATATAAATATTTACTTAATGTAAATGCGAATGCGAAATTAAAATATGCATTTAAGGTAATCTTATTAGCCTCAACATATTTCTTTAGATTATTGCTATCTAAATCAATAATGAAATCCTTTGATTCTAATTTAGATTTCTCTTCTGTTTTTAAATCCTTCTTAATTAAATATTCGCCATCAACATCCTTTAGGATATTATTATAATATTCTTTTGCCTTTTCTAGCTTAGCTGAATTTAGATCATCCTTTTCCTTTAAGGCAACATCAAATCCTAAATATTTTTCAGGTACTAATTCTTCACCTAAATAAGCCTTATTAATATCATTTAAAATAATAGCTTCACTAGTACCATCACAAATAATATGATGGAAATCTAAATATAGATAGCATGAATCATCAGTTTCAATAATTTCAGCTCTATATAATCTACCATTTAATATTTCAAATGGTCTAATTAAAGTTTCCTTAATTAGCTTATCAACCTTTAACTTTTCAACTACAGCTTCTTCATTTATTCTTTTAGCTAATATATCACCATCATTATTCATAAATAGCTTAGTTTTTAAATATGGGTGATTGTTAATAGTTTTAACAACACTATCAAATAGCTTATTAATATCTATAGTATTTGGAAGCTTAAATAAATATGGAATATTATAATTTGTAGAATTTGGCTTTGAAACACATTCAACAAAAATACCCTCTTGTGTTTTTGTTATAGGATATTCTTCTAATATTTCATATTCCTTGTCCTCATCCTTATCAGCTAAGGCTTTTATTAAAGCTCTAACTGTAGGATTATTACTAATATCACTACTATCTACATCCTTATTAAATTTCTTAGATAATAAAATAGTTAATCTAATAGATGATACTGATGTTAAGCCAGCCTCATAAAGATTAGTTGTTACACCAAATGATTCATGACCTATAACATTTTTAACAATATCATAAACTTCCTTTTCTAAATCATTTTCAGGTAATATCTTTTCGCTTATTTTTAATTCAGGCATAGGTAAGGCTCTCTTATTAACCTTTTGGTTTTGGTTAAGAGGAATCTTATCTAGCTGCATAGTATAGGCAGGAATCATATAAGGTGGCTTTTTAGAACCAATAAATTCATTTAGCTTATTAACATCTACCTCACTATCAGATACTACATATGCACAAATAAATTTAACACCGGCAGGATCTGTAAAGTCCTTAACTGTGGCATCGTTAATACCTGGGTATTCTCTAATAACTCTTTCAACCTCAGTAAGCTCAACTCTAAAGCCTCTAATCTTAACCTGTCCATCCTTTCTTCCTATGAAATCTACTGAGCCATCAGGAAGTAATCTTACGATATCTCCAGTCTTATATAAGCTCTTAAACATAGGATCACTCTCAAATGGATTAGTTAAGAATGCTTCCTTATTTTCCTTTTCTCTATTTAAATAGCCTCTTCCAACCTGTGGACCAGAAATGTATAATTCTCCCGCAACAAGTGTTGGAAGCTTCTTTTTATTCTTATCTAATACATAAAATTTATATGTATTTAAATTTCTTCCAATTGGAACTCTATAATATAATTTATCAACAATATATTCAGTACAAAAAACAGTTCCCTCAGTTGGACCATATGCATTATGGAAAACATAATTCTTTGGTGGTTCAATTGGTACTAGCTTTTCACCACCAACGAAGAAATGTTTCAAATATTTAACCTCAATTTCAGAAGCAAATTGTCTACCAACCTGAGTAGTAATAAGTGAATGAGTTATCTTATTATCATTATAGAAATTACCTAGCTTAACTAAATCAAGTCTTAGCTCCTCTGGAATAACATATACTGTTGAACCACTACATAAGGCTGGATATAAATCCATCATATCAGCATCAAAGCCATATGATGCATAAGCTGCCATATGTGAATTTTCATCTGGAGTATACTCCTTCTGATAGAATGAAACAAAGGTATTAATGTTTTTATGTTCTAGCATAACACCCTTTGGTAAGCCTGTTGAACCAGATGTATAAAGCATTATAAATAAATCATTTGGACTTATTTTAACTTTAGGATCATTTGTGTTTTCAAAATTAATAATTTCATCTGTATAAATCTTTGGACCGTTATATTCACTAATTAGTCCATCTAAATCTCTATCTAAAATTAAAACCTTCGCACTTGAATCCTTTACCATGAAATTTAATCTTTCTTCTGGATAGGTTGGATCTAGTGGTTGATATGCCGCACCTGATTTAATTACACCCAAAGATGCTAAAACAATAAACTGGCTCTTCTTAATTAAAATAGAACATACATCTTCCTTCTTTATTCCCATTTCAATTAATTTATTAGCTAATCTATTAGCGTAAATATCAGTTTCTTTATAAGTGTATTTCTTATCCTTAAATACTACAGCGTAGTTATTAGGATATTTCTTAACTGACCTATTATATTTATCTAATATTGTTTCATCAAAATTAATATATGATGGATCAACATCATTAAATGAATCAAGAAGTTTTTGTTCTTCAGCACTTATTAAATTAACATCATCTAATCTTTCTTTAATTAAGAATTCCTTCATTACTTGATTAAATAATTTAACTAGATGAGTTATAGTTTCATCCTCATATCTATCATTTCTATACTCAATCCAAATAATAAATTCATTATTGTCTCTATGAAGCTCTATACTTAAATTACCTTTACCATCTTTTCTTTCTAATTGGTTAATATAAAGCTCTTTATCATTTAATTTAGTTTTATAAAAATAATCACCCTGATAAGCAAAAATGATACTAGAATTTATGCCTAAATCCTTAACTATACTAGAAAATGGATATGTTAAATTATTAACTGCCCCTATTTGATAAGAATTTGCTGAATTTAGATAATCAGAAATTAATTCTTTATTTTCTAAATAGAATGGATATGTTTTAACAAACATACCTAATGTATTTTTTAGCTTTTCATTTCTACCATTATTTACAGTTAAAAATAATGCCTTATCATCCATATTTATCTTAGAAAGTAAAAATGAAAAGCTTGCTAAAAAGAATGTTGATGTTTTGATATTTAGCTTCTTAGTTAATTTCTTAACATCATCATTTTTAATTTCTAATTTAGTTACATAATTTTTATAAATAGCATTACCATCATTTTTATCATAAACTAAATTTGAATCAACCTCAGTATCAATAATACTCTTTTCATAAAATGCTTTTGCTATAGTATATTTATCAGATTTTAAATTTATTATTTCGTCATCGACAAAATCATTAGCATCATATGATTCCTTTTCTATAATTTTTCCTTCATATGCTTCTAATACCTGATCTATAAATAATTTAATAGATGTACCATCAAAAATGATATGATGCATATCATATAAAAAGTAATATTCATCCTTACATTTATAAATAGCTAATCTAAATAAATAATTATTAAGCATATCAAAAGGAAGAGATTCAATCTCTAATTTATCAACCTCATAATATGGTATTTCTAAATCAATTTTTTCTATATGCTTATAAACCAAGCCATCATCTCCTAATGATAGCTTTGTAAATAAATATGGATGCGCATCAAATACCATTCTAATAGCATTTTTAAGCTTGTTAACATCGATATTCTTTCCTAGATTAACTAAGTTTGCTAAATTATAAGCATCTGTTTTTTCTAGACAAGATAAATAAATACCTTCCTCTGTTTTTGATAATGGATAATATTTCATATATAGCCATCTCCTATTAAAATTTTTGAAAATCGAATAACACTAATTTAATTCTATCATAAAATAAATTCGTTTTAAAGAAAAACGGTATGATTAAATCATACCTATTTCTCAAATCCATATCCTAATGGCAATAATACAAATCTTGCAGACTTGAAAAATTGCATACCAAATGGAATACCAATAATTGTTATACACCATAATAAGCCTGTCACTGCATAGCCTAATGCTAGCTCCCAGCCACCAAAGATAGCCCACAAAATATTTATAATTGTTTTAAAGCCTGTAACCTTTTGATCCTTTACACTTTTACCAAATGGCCATAAAACAAAGCCTGCAAGCTTAAATAGCTGTAAGCCGACAGGTATACCAATTATTGTAATACAGGCAAGAACACCACCTAAAAATGTTCCAATTGCCCAAAATAATCCACCAAATATAAACCACAAAATATTTCCTATAGTCTTCATATTTTCCTCATTTCCCTTTAAAAAAAGCTACTCAAGTTGAGTAGCTATTATTTTTTCCGTTTTAACCAAGAAGGAAGTGAAGCTTTCTTTTCAGTAGTATCCATCTTCTTTTCTTCTTGTTTACGAATCTTCTCTTGTTCCTTTTGTTGACGTTTTAATTCTTTCTTTGTAGGTTGGAAGATTTCAATAGTCTTTCCACTATTATCGCTTTCTTCATCACCATATAAATCATCAACATCATCTTCTGATAATTCCTCTAATCCATCATAAGTAATATTTGATTCACTCATATTCTTATAGATAGATTCAGCTAAAGCATCATAACCATTATTTTGAGCCTTAAGTTCATATCCTGTTGCGATAACAGTGATAACCATTTCATCACCAAGCTCATTATTGATTGTTGTACCATAAATGATACTTAAATCCTTACCACAATTGTTCTTAATTTCACCAATTGCAACATCAACTTCCTTTAAGCTTAAATCTTGAGTTGCAGTAATATTAATGATAGCATCTGTAGCACCATTAATAGTAACCTCTAGTAATTGTGAATGAATGGCATTTCTTGCAGCCTTTACAGCTCTATTTTCACCACTTGCAACACCAATACCCATTAAGGCAGTACCAGAATTTGCCATAACAGCCTTAACATCGGCAAAGTCGATATTAATTAAGCCTGAAACTGCGATTGTTTCAGAAATACTTTGAACACCTTTTCTCAATACATTATCTGTTTCTCTAAATGCTTCAAGAAGAGGAGTTGAATTACCTACAACCTGTAATAATCTTTGGTTAGGAATAACAATTAATGAATCAACATATTGTCTTAATTCCTCTAAGCCTAATACAGCGTTGTTCATTCTCTTTGGACCTTCAAATTGGAATGGTTTAGAAACAATACCTACTGTTAAGCAGCCATGCTCACGAGCAATTCTTGCAATTACAGGGGCCGCACCAGTACCAGTTCCTCCTCCCATACCGCAAGTAACGAATACCATATCAGCATCGCCAATAATTTCATGGATATCATCTTCAGATTCAATAGCTGAGGCTCTACCAACTTCTGGATTTTGACCAGCACCTAAGCCATGAGTCTTAGTCTTACCAATTAATAATCTATTTCTACATTTAGAGGCTTTTAAATCTTGAGCATCTGTATTAACAACGATAAATTCAACGCCTTTTACAGAGTTTTCAATCATGTGGTCAATTGCATTACAACCGGCACCACCAACACCTATAACTTTTATTCTTGTTCTTTTATTATCAAGTGTGTCTAATTCGTCGAAAATCATTAGCTCTTCCTCCTTTAAAATTCGTAATCACTAGTATTAAATATTTTAACCTAATAAATCGATTTTTTCAATAATATAAAAATATTATTTTTATCTTTTTAATATGGCTGAAAAATTAAAAAGCCATGGATTATCTCCATAGCTTTAACCTATTAAGCACCTAATGAATCACCAGTAATAACTAATGAAACATCGCTAAATAATACGTTTGCGCTCCTATTGGCAAACATGCCAACATAAATATAATTTGTATCAACCTCAGTATAAGGATTATCTAAAAATTCTGTATTATAGCTTTGATTATTAATCGTAGTCGTACATATAACCTTTTGACCAATTCTTTCAATTTTAAATAAAACCTCTGTACCAACCTCAGGATTAGTGCATGTACTGCTACCCTTAATTAGATTCGCCGCTCTTCTTTCAAAATTAATATTTGCTGCTGATGAAGAACTTGTGATAAAACCAGCTGCAGCAAAATTTGAATTTAATGTAGCATTTTGAGATGTAACATCTATAAAACAATCATCTCTAAGCATCAATCCAAAGCCACCTTGCTTATCACCTATTTTTGTAATAACCTTAGCCTTAGCTGTAATAATAAAATTCTTATTGGCTGCTATTTGCTTAAATGCATAAGCAATGCCATCTCCCTTACTTTCAAATTTACCCTTAGAACTAGTGCTTGAAACAGTGAATGTTCCATCACTATTTTCCTTTGCGGTAAATGGAGCGACAGAATTTCCGCTCATATTACCAAAAGCTGTTCCATACCAACCATCAGTTATCATTTTAAAACTATCTGATGGCTGATAGGTAGCAAGATTAGGGGAGTTATATAAAGTGTATACATATGCTTCATATTTAACTAGATCTTTTGCCTTAGTAGGCTTTACTAAATCTTCTATAACATAAGGCTTTAATAATGAATTTGATTTGCTTATTGCACAAGCAAATTCATAAGCTATCATCTTAGCACCATAAATATTTATATGAGTCTTATCACAGCTATTTAAATCAGGCTCATAGTTTTCATTTAAAGCCTTTGAAATAGCATGGAAATAAGTAGCCTCCTCATTGCCTATTGTAGTATATAACTTTTTAGTAATATCCCTTAAATTAACAACATCAACATTCTTTTCTTGACCAAGTTCAACAATCGCATTAGCATAATCACCATTTGCAGTAATATGACCACTTGCACCATCATAATTATCATTAGAATCTAATCTAACAATTGGACTACATAAAATTGGAGTAGCCTTTTTATCAGTTGCTAATTTAACGTATTTTTCATATAAAACATTTTTAAATGAGCCTGTTTGAGTTGTAGGCTCGCTCGCGCTAGCAAATCTTTCTACATCATCAGCCTTCTCATCATTATGGCCAAAGCCAACAACTAAAAAGTCTCCTTCAGCGATACCATTTTTTAATGTTGTGTAATTAGCTTCAGCTAAAAAGCTCTTTGAGCTTCTACCAGATAACGCTAAATTTCTTACTGTAATCTTATCACTTAAATAATTTCCTAGCTGTGTGCCATAGCCGTATCTTGGATATAAATAATTATCTAACGGACTATAGCCACAAACTGTAGAATCACCAACAACCCAAAGTGTTTGTTCCTTCAATACTACTGGAGCTGGGCTTATAGTAATCTTAACACTTGAAGAATTATTAGAATCTAAATAGTTATCATCCTTTGCTTTAGCCTTAACCACTATCACATATTCTCCTACCGCTGTTTCATTTAGTACAAAAGATGTAGTAGTTTGAGTTGAAGCTAAAACATCATTAACTATAACCTCATATCCGCTCGCATTTTCAACCGCATCCCACGAAACAGTCTTTTCGCTTACCCTTAAGCTTGGAGAATCAAGCTTAGTTGGGTTAGCTGCAGGAGGTACTACCGGATCTACAATAGTTTGATTTGATGGAACAGGCTCACTTGGCTTTTCCTTCTTATCACAAGAAGCCAAAGAAAATAACAAACTTAATATAAATATTAACCAATATATTTTCCTTTTCATAAATCCACCTAGAATACTTCCACTTTAACAGCTGAACACATTACACCTGTTGATGAGCCAGAAGCTCTATAGATATAAATTGTTGCTTCGCCATCTATTTCAAATTCAAATTCATATGTTGTAGGATTGCCTTCTGTGATGTTAACCTTCTTTTCAGTTGTACCATCTGAAACTGCTAACAAACATACATTTTTAGTGTTACCACTATATGCTTTAATAGTTATTAAAACCTTACCAGTACCCAAGATAGTAACAGCTAAATGTTCATCTGATGTGTTTCCGTTGCCGCCAAATTTAAAGCATTTATTTGAAATTGAAAATTTAGAATTAGTATCTTTAACACTAAAAGGTGAACTTACAGCAGTTGGACTAGACATGCTTGAGCAATCTAGATCATATGTTTGCTTAGCTACAGGTCTTAAAGAAATAGCAATTTCTTGAACCTTTTGGAATGTCTCATCTAATTTAGTTTTATATTCAGTCTTGCGGTCATCAACATTTAAGCTTGAGTATAAAAGGAAAGCTTCATCAGCCTTTTGCTTAACATCTAGGTAATTATTAACATCAATATCAGCTACAGCTGGAATTAAAGCTAGCGCTGCTTCAACTGAAGCATTTGCTGGATAGCTTCTATTTGGGTCAGTAACATTAACATCAGTAATTGTTGCCTCAACAGCTGAAACAATAGCTTTTGTTATTAAATTTGATGGATTAATAAAGCTACTAGGGGTTTCTAATATATTATCTCTAAAAGTAAAATATTCCTTTTCAGAATTATGAGTAGCTGTTGTTTTCTTAATTATTTCTGCAACCTTTGCAGCAGTTAAAAATGCACCATATTTATTATAGTGAGTTGCCTCAATTCCACTATATCCCAACTCCGTATTGCCATAAGTTATATCATAGTCTGCAGGCCAATCACCAGTTAAAGAATTTGGCTTAAGAGCCATAACATAATTTGCATAAGATGAGGTTAATGTCTCAAGCATAGTCTTAGTGTAATCAAATAAATCTACCAATAAACAATCCTCTTCATTTGCTAATTGTTTTACGGCATTTACATAAGCAAAATTATCACCATGTAAACCTGGTCCACCAACAATATTACCATTTGCAAATTTAACTCTAGCTACTGGAGTAACTAAAACTGGAATAGCCTCCTTACTTCTAGCTAAATCAATATATTCCTTTAAATAGCCCTTATATGTACCATTTGCACCTGTAGAATCATATGCAAAATAATTATCACCATATTTAGCTATTTCTGTTTTAGTACTATCAAACATATCAGTAGGTAAATTTGACTTAGTACTTACCTTATTTGTTGGTGAAATAGTTGGATATATACCAGATGCATCAGGTTGTCCAAGTGGCACAAATCTTTGATATTTATACGATGTATCATCATATGATTTAGTGTCATCATCATTATGGCCAAATTGAATAAATAAGAAATCACCCTTCTTAATTTGTGATTCAATTGACTTCCCACCATTTTCACTAAAAGAATAATTATAATTTGCCTCCTTGGTATCATATAATCTACCCTCATTAATAAATGAACGAGAGCTTCTTCCACCTTGAGCAGCATTTTTAACCTCAATTGTAGATGGCAAATAATATCCTAAATACTGTCCCCATCCTGCAATATATTGGCTAACATCATATGTCTTTACAGTTGAGTCACCAGCTAAAAATATTGTAGGTGTCGCATCATATTTCTTCTCAACAACAGGCTCTGGCTCTGGTTGAGAGGGTTCATTTTCTCCACTAGGTGTTGGTGTTATATTTCCACCACCTTCTTCCCCTTTAGGTTCTAGTTGAGAGGGTTCATTTTCTACAGGCTTTAAATTAGGCTCTGATGCTTTTTTATCACAGCCTACTAAGCTTAAAAGCCCAAATGTAAAAATAAATAATAAAAATCTTTTTCTCATATAATATTCTCCTAATTAAATTGCTTAATTTATTTATATTTTAAATTACATTAAAGTCTAATTTAAGAGATATATGCGACTTATTATCTTTAGAATTGACACATCTTCGACTTTATTATAGAATTTTATTGGTGATATTATGTTTATAAGTAACGATTCAATTAAATTTATGATTGCTAAAATATTCTTTACATTGGCAGAATTCAAATATCATTCTATCAGAAATAAAATATCGTATAATTATCATGGTAAGGAAACAATTGAGATTAATTATATAGTAAGTGGTAATGGTAAAGTCAAAATAAATAATGATATTATTGAATTAGAGGCTAATTCATATTTTGTTATACCTGAATTTGTTCCTTATTCTATAATCACTAATGATGAATTAAATATTTATTCAGTATATTTCATAATAGATAAAACAAGTGCTTTTGAAGAATATGTTCCTTTTTTAACTAAAATATATATAGGAAAAGACGAAAGCCTTGAATACTTATTTAAAACTATTCATTCTGAATTTATGACAAAAAAGCTAGGTTATAATGAAATAGTAACATCTACATTTAAAACAATATTTATGAATGTTGTTAGAAATGCTGGAATGAGTGGAAAAAGAATTTCGTATTGGCCGCTAGAAAGTCTTCAATTTACTATAGATAAAATATTAGCTAGTGAATTCAATACAATTACCATAGTAGATTTAGCTAACAGATTAAATATGAGTATAAGAGATTTACAAAGGTATTTTTTAAAGAATTATAATAAGAGCTTTTCTGAATTAAAGAAGAATTTCAAAATAGAATATGCAAAAAATAGATTAATATATTACAATGATTCGATTGAAAAAATAAGTAATGATTTAAACTTTTCTTCTAGAGAGCATTTCTGTTATTTTTTTAAGAAGGAAACAGGCCAAACGCCACTAAAATTTAGAAAAAACAATATGGGGATATAGTCCCCATATTTTTATTATAAAACAAAAAAGTAGACTAGGATTTTTTATCCTTTGTCTACTTTTGTTATACCACTATATTTTGGGTCTATTCTTCATCTTCTTCATCATGCTTTTCAATTTCTTCTTCAGTAGCATCAGCTATTTCCACCTTAACATCTGCGATTCTTCTATTTTCTACCTTATGAATTGTAAATGTTAATGTTTTTGCATAATCAGAATAAGATTCATCCTCTTCGTTTTGCTTAGTATATATTGCTACATACTTAAATGAGAAGCCTACCTCTGGAAGTGATTCACATTTAGCAAATAACCAACCAGATATTTT
>JAEEGL010745842.1_pt1 | contig 12946 bp, 11 predicted proteins | sample 9134231 | NCBI WGS metagenome assembly JAEEGL01 (sample SAMN16246548, study PRJNA631951) | gut metagenome | biome: gut microbiome; feature: rumen; material: fiber-attached | host: Bos | place: Iran: Karaj | collected 2018-10 | reverse complement strand
TGAAACAGGACGTGTGCAAGCAAGAAATCTAAAGAACAAACAGAAAGCCATTTTCCTTGACAGAGATGGAACCATCAATATGATGAAAGGTTTTCTTACTAAAGCTGAGGATTTTGAATTGATTGAAGGTGTTACTGACGCCATCAAAATGATTAACAAGTCAGGCTTTCTTGCCATCGTTGTAAGCAATCAACCAGTCATTGCACGCGGAGAATGCACTTTCGAAGAGCTGGAAAACATCCACAATAAAATGGAGACAGAATTGGGAAAGGCAGGAGCGTTTGTTGATGCAATTTATTATTGTCCACATCATCCAGACAAGGGATTTAATGGAGAACGAATAGAATACAAGGGAGAATGTCAATGCAGGAAACCAAAGCCAGGATTACTGCTGCAAGCTGCAAAAGAATGGAATATAGACTTGTCACAATCTTATATGATTGGAGACTCGGAAAGAGATGCTGAAGCTGGTAAGAATGCAAGCTTGAAAGCATCATTCAAAATCGAGGGAAACAATGCATTCTCATTATTAAATGTGGTGAAAAAAATATTGAAATGAAAGTTATCTTTATAACACCGGTCACACCTTATAAAGAGAATATGGGAGGTCCATCTGGACATCCTTATGCTTTAATGGCAGAACGAGAGCCTAATATTGACATTGAAATATTTAGTTTCAATAATAATCATTTTACAACCACACAAATTTCAGAAGTAGAAAAAGAATTGAATGTAAAAATTCATCTTTTGGAAAAACAAAAGTGGATCCAATGGATCATACAATTCCATTTAACATTTATTCGTCTTTTCTTACAATATCCTATCAATTATTATACTCGAATTCCTCACAATATTGTTCATGAAATTATTGAAAAAAAACCAGACCTTATTTGGGTATATAGCCAAGAGTTTTCTGGTATTATCAAACAATTTAAAGAACAAAAAATTTTATTTACAGTTCCCGATTGCTACTCTTTACATTGGTATCGGAGATTAGGTAAAAGATATACACTTCGGAATATTAAAGAATATATAAAAGCATCCTTTAATTACTACCAAATGTATCGTATGGAGAGCAATTATCAATGCTCACCTATTATTCGTTTTCATTTAGTCGGTGAAGAAGATGTAAATTCTTTAAAAGAGATATGTCCAAATGCTAATGCTTATTTTTATAGACATCCACATTATGAAATACATCAACCAATGAAAGAAATCAAGTTTTCTTCTCCTAAAATTAAATTATTAATTATTGGTAGATACGATTTATACTCATATCAAGCTGCAGATGAAGTGATTCAGTTGTTCTGCCAAAATCCTATTATTCTTTACAATTATGAACTAACAATATTAGGAAAAGGATGGGAGAAACCTATTTTGGAACTTGAAAAGCATCATTGTCATGTTAATTACATTAGATTTGCACCAAACTATCTTGAAGAAATCGTTAAACACGACATTCAACTATCTCCTATTAGTATAGGTACTGGAACAAAAGGAAAAGTCTTGGATGCAATTTCAAACGGACTATTGGAAATCGGCACTTATTATGCTTTAGAAAATATTGCCGTTGAAAACAATGTCTCTTGCATTCAATATGATAATGCAGAACAACTTCTAAGTGTGTTGTTTGACATACCTTTATATCGAGAGAAATATGAACTAATGGCAGAGAGAGGAAGAGAAAATGTACTTAAGTATCATGATAAAAAAATGATTGCAACAAAACTTTTTGAAAAGCAATAATATGAAGACATTTAAAGAACTAAAACAAAACCTTAAAAAGGATACTTCGAATTTAGACAAAATTAAAGTAGCTGTCGTTGGAGATACTGCCACACAATTCTTAGCAACAGCTATAAAAGGATATGGTATAGAAATAGGTTATGATATTAATCTTTTTGAAGCTGAATACAATCAGGTTGAGCGCCAATTTATGGATCCAACATCCGATCTATATCAGTTCAATGCAGATTATATTGTTGTGTTCCAATCCTCACACAAATGGAATGAACATTATGCACTACTTAATTCAGAGCAACAATCTACATTGGCAACAGATAGGCTTGATTTTGTAAATTTTATATGTCAACAGACAAAAGCCAGAATCCTCTATTTGAATTATCCAGAGATAGATGAATCCGTATTTGGAAGTTATGCAAATAAAGTTACTACTTCTTTTATTTATCAGCTACGAAAATTCAACTATGAGCTAATGAATCTCTCGATACAGAATCAGAATCTCTTTATTTGCGATATTTCGTCTCTATATGCGAAATATGGTAGAGATTTCATGTTTGATCCTACCATATATACAAGTACAGAAATGATTCTTTCTGTGGATGGTGTACCTCTCGTTGCTAAAAGAATTATTGATATTGTTTCAGCACTTCAAGGAAAGTTTAAGAAATGCCTAATTCTTGACCTTGACAATACAGTTTGGGGTGGTGTTATTGGAGACGATGGATTAGAGAGAATACAACTTGGTCATGGACTTGGAATTGGTAAAGTTTTCACTGAATTCCAGATGTGGGTAAAAAAATTGAAGAATCGTGGCATTATCATTTGTGTATGTAGTAAGAATGATGAAGAAAAAGCAAAAGAGCCTTTTGAAAAACATCCAGACATGATTCTTCACTTAGATGATATTGCAGTTTTCATGGCAAATTGGGAGAACAAAGTAAATAACATTCGTTCAATTCAGAAAATACTGAATATTGGGTTTGATTCCATGGTCTTTATTGATGACAATCCATTTGAGCGAAATATTGTCCGAGAAAATATAGAAGGCATCACTGTGCCAGAATTACCAGAAGATCCTGCTGAATATTTAGAATTTCTTTATTCGATAAATCTTTTTGAAACAGCAGCATATAGTAATGCTGATAAAGACCGTACTAAACAATATCAAGTTGAGGCAAAACGAATCCTTCTTTCAAAATCGTTCACAAATGAAGCAGATTTTTTGAAATCGCTTAACATGGTTTCTGTTGTAGAAGGATTCACCAAGTTTAATGCACCTCGAGTAGCACAACTTAGTCAAAGAAGTAATCAGTTCAATCTAAGAACAATTAGATACACAGATGCAGAAATTGCAGATATAGCAGAGAATTCAGATGTTATTGATTTAAGTTTCACATTAGAAGACAAATTTGGCGACAATGGCCTTATTTGTGTTATCATTATGAAACCTAAAAGTAAAGATACTCTATTTATTGACACATGGTTTATGAGTTGCCGTGTTTTGAAGCGTGGTATGGAAAATTTCACACTAAATACGATGGTAGCAAAAGCCAAAGTAGCAGGTTACCGTTATATTGAAGGTGAGTACATCCCCACACAAAAAAACGCTATGGTGAAAGATCATTATAAGAATTTAGGCTTTGAGAAAATAAATGAAACTCATTATCGGTTGAATCTGGAGAGTTATCAAAATAAAGAATGTTTTATTCATATCAAAAAAAATAACAATAATGGAAAAAAATGAAATTTACAAAAAGCTCAATGAGATTTTCACAGATGTACTTGATTTAGATAAATGTAATTTGTCTGAAGACACTACTGCTGATGACATTGAAGAATGGGATTCATTAAGTCATATTCAGCTTGTAGTAGCTGTTGAAAAAGCATTCAACCTAAAATTCACTTCCAAGGAAATTATGGGGTGGAACAATGTGGGAGAAATGGTTAACTCAATATATTCAAAATTGTAACACATGCTTGTTAATTCTATTATTTTTTGGATTTTCTTCACAATACTCCTTATACCTTATTTTTCAGTCTTAAAAGACACTAAATTAGGACAAAACATTTGGTTATTAGTGGGGTCTTACTTTTTTTATGGATGGGCTGATTGGAGAATGATTCCACTTCTCTTTATAGTAACCATTATCTTTTATTCCCTGGGAATATTCATAGGAAAGTTAAATTATACGAAACCTAGAATTGCATCAAGATTAACCACTCTTGGTGTATTGTGCGGAATAGCAATACTTATTTATTTTAAGTATTTAGGTTTTATGGTTGAAGAATTTTCAAGACTTTTAGAACAATGTGGTCTGCATACAAACATTCAATCTTTCAAAATAATCATGCCGATTGGCATAAGTTTTTTTACATTTAAATTAATTAGTTATGTAATTGAAATACATAGAGAAAATATAAATCCAACCTACGATTTTATATCATTTGCTACTTTTATTGCGTTTTTCCCGACAATAATGTCTGGTCCTATTGATCGGCCAAATTTATTCCTTCCACAATTAAATAAACCAAGAAAGTTTAATTACGACGGAGTATCAGAAGGCTCCAAAAGGATTTTATGGGGCATGTTTTTAAAGATATGTATAGCTAATAGATTATCTCCTTATACTGATGCAATTTTTAATAATTGTTCTCATCATTCAACCACATCTTTCATTCTTGCCTCCATATTATATTTCATTCAGATGTATGCAGATTTCTGTGGCTATTCTCATATGGCAATTGGTACAGCTCAGGTTTTAGGTCTAAAAGTGGTGGAGAATTTCAATCGTCCTTTTTTTGCAAAGAACATGGCAGAATATTGGAGAAGATGGCACATGTCATTAACCACATGGATTACAGACTATATTTTTATGCCCCTCAATATAGCAATGCGCAATTGGGGGAAAAGGGGTCTCTATCTTGCAACATTGATTAATTTAGTTGTCATTGGTGTTTGGCATGGTGCCAACTGGACATATTTAGTCTTTGGCCTTTACCATGGCATTTTAATGGTGATTGTTTCTGCTTCAGAAAAGAAAAGAAAGACATTTGAAAAAATTCACAATTTAAAGAAAAATGAATTGTATATTTGGAGCAGAAGGATAATAACATTTATGTTTTGTACATTTGGAGCAATGCTTTTCAGAGCAAATTCCATTCAAGATATATTTTCCATTGTAAGTAGTCCAAAAAATGGTTGGGGGGAATTATATACAGATGGTACTTTAGATATTTCTACTTTTGGAGTCTTATCAATTTTATTGATGTTTTTTAAAGATTATAAAGATGAATATAAAAAAGGCTTTCATTTTCTTCATTCATCAAACACTTTTATTAAATTCACGACAATTATCCTCTTAATGTGTTTAATTTTACTAACAGGAGAGCTAAGTGGTGAAAGTTTTATTTATTTCCAGTTTTAGAGTATATGCGTTGTTATCTAACCAAATTAGTAATCGTATTCATTGCCTTACTAATAATTGATTTTCTTGTTGGTAAATTCGTCGATTCTTGTTTTAAAAGAATTCCTGATTCAAGTCTTTATCAAGCAAAAATATATCATTCCATCTTTAATAAAAAAGCTGATATAATCATACTTGGTGGCTCTGAAGCATCTCATGGCTATAATTCCTTCTTAATTGAAAACAGATTACACTTAACAACATATAATGCAGGAAGCGATGGTCATGATTTGGCTTACGATGATATAGTTTTACAATCTATGTGTGAACGTCAAACACCCAAAATTGTGATTCTAGATATGTTCTATGCGTTCATGGATGGTTCTTTAAATCAGAATCCACATGTTTATTGCTACTATGGCTTATCAGATCAAGTTACGAAACAAGCTCAATCAGATTTGTCTTGTATAGAAATTATTAAGCTAAATCTTAATATGTATAGACTTAATTCTACAATACCATGGCTTTTTCGTTCATTATCTTATCCAAGAGATGAGCAACAAGGGTTTTCTAAATTAGAAGGTGTCTATATAGAAAATAAATATGAAATCCACAATGATTTCAATTTAGATTCTATAGAACTTAAACATCTTGATGCAATTGTTGAGTTTTGTCACAAAAAAAACATACATTTATATGTTTTTATTTCACCATCATTCAAAATTAATCCCAAATTCAATCAGTGGCTAAAAGAGTATTGCATTTTAAACGATGTTCACTTTAAAGATTATTCATTTGATTCAAGATTTCGCAATAACAAATTATTTCGAGATAAAGAACATCTTAATTACATGGGTGCTCAACAATATACAAATTTAATCATAAAAGAGATAAAATAGAATGTGGTTATACTTAGGAATTTTTTTTATTATAGTATTTGTATATTTTAGTACAAAGGATTCACAAAGAAATGTGAAATTATTGTTTTCTATTTTATTATTTCTAAGTTTATTTGTAGGTTTATCAGATATGCTTGGAGGATATGATAGATTCATCTATAGTGAGATTTTTGACTATATAGCTGACATAGATGGAAATTATGTAAAAAATGGAGCTTTTGATTTTTTTATCGGTGAATTTGGTTGGACTATTTTAAATATTCTGATTAGTTTTGTTACAAAGAATCGTTACATATTCATCTTAATAGTAACATTAATAACATATTATTTTGTTTTTATATCTTATAAACGTTTCCTAACAAACTACACATATGGATTGATCTTATTTATGGGGCTGTGGTTCTTTTTTACTTTTACCTATTTGAGGCAAGTTTTAGCAACTTCAATTATTTGGCTTTCACTTCCATACATTTTAAAAAGAAATTTTAAATTATATGCTTTATTTGTTTTTCTTGCATTTTCAATACACAATTCTGCCATTATTTGTATTTTGTTATATTTTATGCCCTTAAAAAAATATGACCGCAAAACAGTCATTATAGTGATGAGTATCATTGCGGTTTTAGGTATTACAGGAGGTCCATCTGCTTTATTTGATGCTTATGCCTCTGTCTCTGATGATGCAATGATGCGAATTGAACACAATAATATATCAGAGGATTCTGGCGTTAGAATTGTATACTTTTTAGAAGTTGCCTTTTTTTTATATATTATTTTAAATAATTACAAAGTATTTGGAAGCAACAAGAAAAAACTATTAATGTTAAATATCTCAATTGCTTTCTGTGCAACTCTTTTATTTTTTATCCGATCTATTAATGGTGGACGTTTATCGTGGTATTTTTTAATAGGGCTTATATCAACTCTTACATACGTTGTACATTCTAAGAGGATAAAACAATCTTTGGCTCAATTATTAATTATCATTAGTTTATTTTTCTATTTAAGAGTTTATAGTTCTTGGCAAGTGTATGGTATTCTTTATCCTTACAAAACATTCTTTACCCCAGGTCATCAAACCAAACAAGAGTATTATGAAATATTTGAGTATGACACAAGATATGATAAAAACAAATTTTACAGATAATGTCAAAAGATTCAACACAGATAATTAAAGGAATTGCAATTCTTTTTATGCTTTTTCTGCATCTTTTTATGAAATTAGAAGATGCATCGTTATGCTCTGATATTTATATTCTGAACACTCCTCTTTCCCATTTATTAACTAAAGCATGCCCTCCTATACCTTTATATTTAATTGTGTCAGGTTATGGATTATATTATAAATATTCTCACAACTCATTAAATTTCAATTATATAGGAAAGAAAATAAAAGAGCTTTATACTTCTTATTGGTTTATAACAATTATTTTTGTTATTATTGGTTCTTTTATATTACCTTCAAAATATATATTATCTTTATCATCAATAATTTTTAATTTAACAGGATGGAATGTTTCATATAATTCTCCCGCATGGTATATTATACCATATGTCATATTATGCATTATCTCTAAAATTTTAATTTCAATATTTGTCAAACTTAATAAATTTCTTGGGTTATTTTTATTTATTATAATATCAACTCTTTTAATGAAGAGTTTACATATGTTTGATAGTTCTATTGTTTCTTTAGTTTCACCACTAACTCATTTTAATCTCTTAATTCCGTTTAGTATTGGTTTTTTTATTTGTAGAGCATTTGATGAAAACCCAGAATATTTCAGGCATCAAGTCAATCCTATAATCATTCTTACCTTTTTTTGCATCATTGCTTACGTAAAAATTTTCTTACCCCCAACAATTTACGATGATATATATTGTACTTTAATAGTGATTGGTATTATATTCATGGCCCAAAACAATACATTTTCTGTAGTTTTAAAATGGTTTGGTGGTATTTCAACTTACATATGGCTTTCCCATTACTATCTTTACAATTTTTTACACGAATTCTTATATTCATTGAAATATCCCATTATTATTTTCATTGTATTTACAATAATTTCTATTGCTGCTGCATTTATAATTAAAGAATTGAATTCTTTAATTATTCTACTTTCTAAAGGTTTAACAAAAGCAAAATTATAATTACATGATGATAACAATTCTTTCACCATCATATAATAGAGCTCATTTACTAAATCGAGTTTACAAAAGCCTTGTTGGACAAACATTCCACAATTTTGAATGGATTGTTGTGAATGATGGTTCAAAAGATCATACAGATGAAGTTATTCAATCTTTTATTGCAGAAAAGAAAATAAACATCCTTTACATCAAACAAGAAAATGGTGGAAAGCACCGTGCAGTGAATCGTGGAGTAAAAGAAGCAAATGGGGAATTGCTTTTTATTGCAGATAGTGACGACTGGCTTATGCCCAACTCTCTTGAAGCGGTAGCTGAAATGTATCAAGATATTGCCAACGATCATTCGTTTGCAGGAGTATGCGGATTGGACGTTTATGCTGATGGCTCAGTTATTGGAGGAGGTTTGCCACAAGAGGTGATAGATTGTAATGCCATCGACATCAGAATGATTCATCACGTAAGTGGCGACTTAAAAGAAGTATACAAGACGGATGTACTGCGTGAAATTCCATTTCCTGAGATTGAAGGGGAAAAATTTTGTCCTGAAGTAGTAGTTTGGAACCGAATCGCTAAGAAATATAAGCTCAGGTATTTCAACAAACCCATTTATATGGTTGAATATCAACCAGAGGGAATCACTTCAAATATTACCAAAGCCCGAATGAAGAGTCCGATTGCATCTACGACTTGTTATCAGGAAATGATGGAATTTGACATTCCTTTAAAATCCAAGATTCGCTCTGCTATCAATTATTGGCGTTTCCGTTTTTGTGGTTCTTCCCACAAATTTCCTCAGTTACCTTTGAAATGGTTTTGGACGATGCCGATAGGTTGGGTTATGCACTTAAATGATTTGAGAAAACTATGAGGATACTTCATGTTATTACAACACTTCTCGTAGGTGGAGCAGAAAAACTCATGGTTGATTTACTGCCAAGACTGAGAGATTTGGGCAATGAAGTAGAGCTTGCTGTTTTTTACGGAGCACAGACACAATTTGTAGAACAATTAGAGCAAGCAGGCATTACAATTCACAAATTTGGTAACTCGAATGTTTACCATCTTAGTAACCTCATAAAATTACGTTCTTATTTTGATGAATATGACATTATACATACCCATAACACAGCTTGTCAACTCTTTGCAGCAATTGATTCTATAGGAAAGAAAACGATTTTATGCACTACTGAACATAACACTTCTAACAGGAGGCGTAATATAAAAGGGCTAAAATGGGCTGATAAATGGATGTATTCACGTTATAAAAAAATCATTTGTATCTCTGACCAAGCAGAAAAGAATCTCCGTGAGTATCTTGGTTGTGACAATTCCATAATCACAACCATCTACAACGGCATCAATCTAAAAAGGTTTCAGGAAGCACAACCCAACTTTGAATTAAAGCCACACAAAGATAAAATCATCATTACTATGGTGGCGGCTTTCCGTCCACAAAAAGACCATCTGACACTTTTCAAAGCACTCAAGCTTCTTCCTGACAATTATGAAATATGGGTGGTAGGAGATGGCGAAATCAGAGAAAAGGTAGAACAAATATGTGAGCAAGAAGGAGTGAAAGAAAGAACTATCTTTTGGGGATTGAGAAAAGACGTTCCTACCATCTTAAAAACATCTGATATTATCGTAATGTCATCACATTACGAGGGATTATCTCTTTCTAATGTGGAAGGTATGTCGTGTGGACGACCATTCATCGCCAGCGATGTGGATGGACTGAGAGAGGTGGTGAAAGGACATGGTGTATTATTTCCTCACCAAGATTATCATACCTTGGCAAAGGAAATCATACGATTGACTGAAGATAAAGAATACGCTGACCAAATCATTCGCCAGTGCCAAGCGAAAGCAGCTGAATATGACATTTCTGTCATGGCTGAAAAATACAATGAGGTCTATAAAACCTTGATGGAAGAAAAGAAAGATATTAAATGAAGAATGAAGAATGATGAATGAAGAGTGAAAAAAATGATTATTGGGAGAACAAAAGCATTGCCTAAGGAACAAAAGTAAATGGAAGAAGAAAGAAGGCTTTTCCTCTGGCATTTAAAGTTGTTCATAAGTTGTGACAAAGAGCGATAGGATTCATTATTTAGATATTGCCAAGGGAATTGGTATCTACTTGGTAGTTTTAGGACATGTGACACATTCAGAATGGTTGTGGTATTACATTTGGCAGTTTCACATGCCTTTGTTCTTCTTTATCTCAGGACTTCTCTACACTCCAAAAGATTCTTTCAGAGCTTTTCTCATCAAAAGGGCAAAATCGCTCTATATCCCCTATGTTATTTTTTTCTTAATCACTTTTGTATATTGGGTTTTAATTGAACGAAAATATCGGGGAGCAGAAATACCCATCTCGTACGAACTCATTGGTTTGCCTTACGGCACATACGAAGGTGGGCATTTGTTTTTCAATGGGGTTTTATGGTTTCTTCCCTGTCTTTTTGCAACAGAAATCATCTTTTATTTCATTGCTAAATTAAAAGATAGAATTGGCATTTTTGCAGGAATCAGTTGCTCCTTTGCCATTGGACAATTGCTGCTATTAAGCAGAATCGATTACTTACCATTTGGGCTCCACACAGCTTTCAATGCAATCCTATTTTATGGTATAGGCTATCTATTAAAACCATTTCTCATTCAATTGAACAATAAAAACAAAAAGCATCAAGTTCTTTTTCTTTTAGGATGTTTAGCTATTCAATTTCTCTATATAGGTAAGTATGTGAGCAATATCAAAGTATGTACTGTTCCTTATAGTTTTTTGGCATTTGCTGGTATTGGATTTTATCTGATTCTCTCAAATCTTTTAAAAAAAAATAGAGTAATAGAGTATTTTGGTCGCAACTCATTAGTTATTTTGGGATTACATGCTCCTATCATGAGAGCAATCATTTATATTGCGGCTACAATTACACATATCGGTGCTGAGACTCTTCGACATAATGTGTTTTTCTCTATCATTATATCTATTGTTATATTGCTAATCATGCTCGTTTTCACAGAAATTTGGAGAAAACATGTAAAGCCAATGATTGTATGAAAAAGAAGCTAATAAGAACTTCTACAATACCCATGTCGCTCGACATTTTTTGCAAGGGACAACTAAAAATGTTTAGCGAACATTATGAGGTGGTAGCAGTGTCTTCACCAGACAAGGAACTCAAATGGATTGAGGAACGAGAAAGGGTGAGAACTATACCTCTGAAAATGGCAAGAAATATAGAACTTTGGACAGACATCAAGGCTTTATGGAAAATGATTAGGATAATGAAGAAAGAAAAGCCTTATATCGTTCATTCCATGACTCCGAAAGCAGGACTGATTTCTATGTTAGCAGCTAAGATTTGTGGGGTACCTGTTAGGATGCATACTTACACGGGCTTGGTATTTCCTACAACCACAGGTATGAAGCAAAAGATTCTAATTTGGATGGACAAACTGCTCTGTGCTTGTGCTACTTATATCAACCCTGAAGGACAAGGGGTAGCAAACGACTTGAAGCGTTTCAATATTACAAAAAAGCCGCTGCATATTATTGGCAATGGAAATGTGCGCGGCATTGATGCTGATTATTGGAAAAGTTCTAACGATGAACTAAAGACGAAAGACGAGAGATTATTTACATTCGTATTCGTTGGAAGAATTGTAGGAGATAAGGGTATTAATGAACTGATTGAGGCATTCAAGAGACTGAAGCCTCATTCTGCTAAGTTAATCTTAGTAGGTCCATACGAAGAAAATCTCGATCCTGTCAAAGCTGAAACGAAATCAGAAATCGATAATAATCCTAATATTGAATGGGTTGGCATGCAAAGCGATGTGCGTCCTTTTTATGAGCAGGCAGATGCCTTTGTTTTTCCAAGTTATCGAGAGGGCTTCCCTAACACTGTTTTGGAAGCAGGTGCAATGGGATTACCAAGTATCGTAACAAATATCAATGGGGCAAACGAAATCATCATACCTGAAGAGAATGGTTTGATCATTCCAAGCAAGGATGCTGATGCTCTCTATCAAGCGATGCAAAGATTTATCGATGAACCAGATTTGATTGCAAAGATGAAAGTCAATGCTCGGCCAATGGTAATCGACAGATTTGAACAGAAATATATCTGGAATGAATTGTTGAAAGTATATAAAAGCTTCGACGAATAAATGCTTTATAAAACCGCACATTTCTTACAGGAGAGATTCTCTTTCATTTGGGATTTCATTGAATTTCTGAATGCTTGGCTTTTTTTTCTCCGATATGGACGGAAACTCAAAGGAATTCAACCTATATTGACGAAACATCAGGGAGATTTCATTGTACGTGAAGCAACCTTAAAGGACGTAGATGCTATCGTTAGCTTTTTTGAGGCTCAACCCAAAGAATCTTTTGATTTTTTCAAACCTCATCTATTCGATGCCCCAACCACCAAGAAGCTCATTAAGAACAGATCTTATTTATTCTTCATCGTTCTTGATGGTAGTCAGGTTGTCGGTTATTATTTCCTTCGGAGCTTCTTCATGGGTAAGAGTTATCTTGGCAAGTTGGTAGATTATCGTTATCGTGGTAAAGGAATTGGGAAAATGATGTGTTTATCCGCCATGGAGGTAGCTATTCATTGTGGTTTACGGATGTATGAAACCATCTCCAAGGACAATCTTGCTTCTCTTTACTCAACACAGAAAGTCCTTGACACACGTATTATCGAGGAAATGGAAGACAATTATATCTATATCGAG
>JAEEGL016761472.1_pt1 | contig 12947 bp, 9 predicted proteins | sample 9134231 | NCBI WGS metagenome assembly JAEEGL01 (sample SAMN16246548, study PRJNA631951) | gut metagenome | biome: gut microbiome; feature: rumen; material: fiber-attached | host: Bos | place: Iran: Karaj | collected 2018-10 | reverse complement strand
ATCGTAGTTGATGGATTATGAGTCCATCCAACAGGGGGTTTTACGAGCCTTCCGGTCGGAATTGGAAAACCGTGTCGGAGGATCGACTTGATATCAATGTGCCAGATAAGAAATAATAGGGCATATGATGACCCCATTCGCTATTAATTACCGCAGTTAAGCATCGACATTTAATCAACCCTTCTGAACGGAATCTATATAATCTGAACGGATTACAATACCATGAAGTACATGGCAGTCGTGGAGTGCATTTCCTCCGGACGTCTCTATATCAACGACATAATCTCGCACGGTTACAGCCCCCTCGTGATCAACCCGAAGGGCGTCGACGAGCGGCGGGGGGCGGTCCGCGGACCCCGATGCCGGGGCAGCCGCACCGCAGTCACCCTGCGGCCAAGTCTCCGAACCTTGCGGAACGGATATCGTTCCCACTCTGTATTCGGGTACCGAAGAAGAGATACGTTACGAGACCGAGAGGTATCTGAAAGCGTGTTCCGGGAACAGATACATCTTCAGCTGCTCATGTTCGCTCCAAAGGGGCGTTCCGTTGAAGAATATCCTGGAGATGTGCAGATACGTTAATGGATGAGATGATTACGGAGAGGCGACCTCAGGATGGGGATGCAGTGTACTCTGGTGCCCTCTTTCTGATCGAATAATTGGCGAACATCATCATTATCAGGGCGCCCAGTCCCTCTGCGATAAGGAGCGACCAATAGATGGCATCCATGGAGATGAATGTGGAGATCCAATAGAACAGGATGAACAGGCATTCGCGGAAGAACATGGTGCCCATGGCCAACGTAGCATATTGGAGGGTCTGAAGGATGCTGGAGCACACGTCGGTGACTGCCAGGAATAGGATGACGAATCCGTATATCCTGATGACCTTCACGAATTCCTCCCTGAGTTCGCTCATCCCCTCTGAATAAGTGAATACATACGAAAGCGGTTCCGCCAGGAGGATCACTGCAACGGACAGTATCACACCTATGATGATGCATACTTTCGCAGTATACGAATAGCCGACCAATGCCTTCGGATAATCTTTCTGCCCCAATGCAGCGGACGTTACCGGCACCATGGCAGCTGCCAGCGCCATAGCGGGAACGGCAGCAAGACTGACATAACGGAATGGCGTGAAGTTGCAGACAATACCCTGTTCTCCTCCGATCTGTACGACGAAATAGTTCTGGGGTATGATCATCAGAGGTACGAGTATCAATTCCAATGTATGTGGTACGCCCACTATGAATATCTCCTTCAGCTCATCCATCCTGAAACGGAATCCTTTGAACTTCGGACGGAGATACATGCGGCCGGAAAGGTACCAATAGAGGCCGACGATCACGCTTATCGTGAACGATATGCAGGTGGCGACAGATGCACCCAATACCCCCAGGTTCAAACCGTAGATCAGTATCGGATCCAGGATCATGTTGAATACGGATGTCGCAACCGAGAGCATCGCCGATTTCTTCGCCGCACCCTCGGACCTCAATATGCCTGTCAGGATACCGCTCATGATAAGGGGGAAACTGCAAATCAGATAGGGATAGAGATATTCGTAGCACAGGTCCAATTCTATCTCAGAACCGCCCATGAAGCGGAGTAACGGTTCCGCGATAACGAATATCACCAACGATGTGATGATCGAAAGCAGGATCGTCAGGCAGAGGGCCTGAGAGGTCATGCTGTTTGCCCTTTCATCATTCTTCGCACCGAGGGCGCGGGCTATGGCGGTCGACACACCAACACCCATACCGACACCTACGTCCGTCACCACCCAATACAAAGAACCGGTGATGGAGATCGCCGCCATAGCGGCAGGGCCCAGGCCCGAACACCAGAATGAATCCAGGAACAGCTGCAGATTGGCTATCAGGAAACCCAGCAGCAAGGGGAGGGACATGGAGCGGATCGCTGACTTCGGTTCGTCAAGCATCTTCTTCAGATCCTCAGTCTCCTCCGGCATGTTCCAATCATTCCTTTTTGCTGTTATTTGATATCATCAATTGTGGATCATCCAATCTCCGGAAGAATGCTGGAGGTGACACATCCTGGCGAATGCCCCGTCAGAGGCCATCAGTTCCTCCGGCATCCCCTGTTCCTTGATCGTTCCGTCCTGCAGGACTACGATCTTATCCGCCCCTTCGATGGTGCGCATGCGGTGGGCTACGACAAGAACGGTCTTACCGACTATCAGCGTCGACAGTGCGGCCTGGACCTTGGTCTCGCATTCTGCGTCGAGTGATGCCGTGGCCTCATCCAGGAGGATTATCGGTGCGTTCTTGAGGATGGCCCTTGCTATGGAGATCCTCTGTCTCTCCCCTCCGGAGAGTTTCATTCCGTTCTCGCCGATCATCGTATCATAGCCTTTCGGCAGATTGTCTACAAACTCCTGGCACATTGCTGCTTGTGCGGCAGCGATCACCTCTTCGTCGGTAGCATTCTTCTTTCCGACACGTATGTTCTCCATGACGGTGTTGTTGAATAGGACGACGTCCTGGAACACTATCGAGTATTTGGACAGGAGGACCTCCGGATCGACAGAGCTTATGTCTACCCCACCCACGGTTATTCTGCCCGAATCGACATCCCAGAATCTGGATGCAAGACGTGCTACCGTACTCTTTCCCCCTCCGGAAGGACCTACGATGGCCGTTATCTCTCCCTGTTTCGCTGTGAATGAGATGTCATTGAGGACCTCTGTCTCCGAACTATAAGCGAATCTGACGTTCTCGAAGCATATGTCGTATCCGTTCGGCTCGAATTCGGTTGTACCGACCTGTTTGGGATAATCGTCCATCTCACGCATACGGTTCATGCTGTCCTCTGAACGGATCAGTGATTCCAGATTGTTCAGTTCGCTGTCCAGCGGACGATAGACACGCGATATGAGTATCAGATATCCGAAGAATAGGATCGCACTGGCATCCCCCATACAGAGCTGATAGCTCCCCACCAGGGCGGTGGTTACGATTCCGAAGTGGATCAGGAACTGTGCGCTTGTAACGAACAACAGTGTGACAAGCGACGCATCACGCTCATATTTCTCCACATCCTTCGTCTTCTTGGCGTACTCCATCAGGAATTTCTCTTCCGCATCGTTGACCTTAAGATCCCTACTGGCTTCCAACCCTTCCTGGATCGCCTCAACCACTGCAGTGCTCTTCTGGAATTCCCAAGTGTTCCATTTCTTCTTCACATTCTTCGAGAGAAGAACTATGGCAATGGCAAAAGGGATCGGCCATACGGCGGCAAGTCCCAGGAGGGGACTGACGGCGATTATTATGACTGCCATCGCCACAGTGTAGATCATCGCAGCGATGATCTCGGGGAAGAAATGGGTCATAGCGCCCTCGTGTACGTTCACATCCTTTAGCATGGATAACGAGAGGTCGGCTGGATCCTTCTTGGAAAAGAATGACAAAGGCAGTCTTCTGATCTTCTCCGCCATATTCACACGGACTTCTTCTCCGAGGTTGTATGTATCAACAAAACAACGGGCGTACTCGTATCTGTACGATATGAACAACAGGATGATGCTGGCAATTGCCATCACGATATACATCCACGGTTCCAGATTCGGATCGAAATCGGGGTCGCCGAAGACATCCGCTGCGAAGAGGAACAGTACTACGAATTGCAGCATCAGTACGATGTTCTTGAACAGGCACGCCAAGATGCTCTTCTTAAGGTACCCGTAGCTGCGGTCATCGATGATGAACCTGTGTTTCGCCCATTCCTTGATATTCATTCCTTCACCCCCTTCACTTTCCATTTGAGGGACAGTTGGTAATCCTCCCACATGCCCTTGTACAATCCACCTTGTCCCAGCAATTCCTCGTGAGTACCGGATTCGGCCACTTCTCCGGCCCTTATCACATAGATCAGGTCCGCATGGCGTACGGTTGACAGACGGTGTGCGATGATCAGTACGGTCTTGTCCTTCGATAACTTCTCGAAGGCTTTCTGGACCAGGTATTCATTTTCGGGATCAGCGAACGCAGTCGCCTCATCGAGGACCACTATCGGACAATTGCGTAATATGGCCCTCGCGATGGATATCCTCTGAACCTCGCCTCCTGACAGGTAGACCCCGCCGGGGCCGAGAAGCGTATCCAGACCATCCGGTAGTTTCTCGACTATATCATCACACTGAGCATCGTGGAGGGCATCGATGATCTCTTCTTCGGATGCATCAGGTCTTCCGAGGCGTACATTATCCCTGAGCGTACCTTTGATCAGTCTGCTTCCTTGGAACACATATGACTCGATTTTACGGAGATTCTTGCTTCCGATGTCCTTCAGGTCTATGCCGCCTATAGTAATCGCTCCCGAATCAGGGTCCCAGAAACGGCTCGCAAGACTGGCAATGGTACTCTTTCCGCTGCCGCTTGCCCCTACAATTGCTGTGACCTTGCCCTGTTTTGACGTTAGGCTGATGTTGTTGAGTGCAGCCTTCTCCTGGCCTGAATATGTGAATGTGACATCCTTGAAAGCGATATCCCAGGAGATAGGCATGGAACCCTGTTCCGGTTCTGGCAGAGGTTTGCGGGAGAAGAACTCATCTACGCGTTCCATGACATCATCCATCTTGTAGAACGCATTCGCGCAATCCATCACCTTGGAAAGAATGAGAGGGAACAAAGGTGTCAGAATGAGGTAGAACATCAGATTGGCGTATTCCGTACTGGTTATCGGTCCTGTTCCGAATAGGAACACAGCGGCTGTGATTACGAATGCAAATACGCTGTTCGAGATCACATAATAGAATGAATACGGCCTTCCGAATCTGATGGTATACTCTGCCATCCAATGGGCATATTCGTGTATTACGCCTTTGAAACGCTGGAACGACTCTACGGTCTGTTGGAAGGTCTTGACTACAGATATTCCGCGGACATATTCAACGGATTCCGCGTTCATCTCCTCAAGGGTATCTGTGAAATGGCGGGTATAACCCAACATGTCCTTGCCCCTGTTCATCATAAGATTGATGAAAACGGCAATGAAGATCGGTACCAGACAGGCAAGACCTAATCTCCAGTCAAAGAAGAACATCATAACCAGGAGTGCTATGGGGAGTACCAATGCTGCGGATATGTCCTGAAGTTTGTGGGCAAAATAAGCGTGAGTGTCGTCCACGGTCTCGTTCATGACCCTGCGGACACTTCCGCTCCCAATCTCGTCGAATGTTCCCGGAGGCAGACTCAAAGCGTGTTCCATCATCTTATCCTTCATGTTTTTGACCACTCTGAAGGCGGAGATGTGCGAGACGATGATGGCCGCGATGTATATCAGTATGGATAATACCGTCATCAATATGGCCATCCAACCGTTGAAGACGATACTGATTGCAGAATCGAAGTTAGGGTAGACATCGATGATCTCCTTTATGATGCACCATATGAAGTAGAAGGTGGCTGCAGAGAAGATGGAGCTGATCGCTGCGAGGATCAAAGACAGGTAAGTGAGGTACCTCATCTTCCCTTCATACTGTATCAAGAAGGTGAATCTCGATTTCTTGTCGATGTTACTAATCACGATAAGGTATTATCAAAGGCATATTTATTAATCCTTATGGAATACTCTTACAACGTACCGATCAGTGCAGAAAGATTGTAAACGTTTCTTTTTTATTATGAAAGTTCGATTCGACAGCTTAAGTCTTTAAATGTACCAGACGTTCAGAATCATTTTTAAGTCGAATCTGTTGTGGAGCGTTATTTGTTATCATTCAGTCATTCACAGGAATTATAAACCACAGAATCAATAATATTACGAATTTGTGATTATTATGAAGAAAACGGTAAACGATGAAACGCTGAAGATGTGGAACGGATCCGCACCGGAATACAAGGAGGGTATAGCGAAGGATCTGAAGGATAAAGGGGTCAGCGACAGATGGGTCCAGAAGATTTTGGAGTATGCTCCACACAAGGAAAAAATGAAGATCCTGGACATAGGGACTGGACCCGGTTTCTTCACTATCAATTTCGCAAGGGCTGGACATGACGTGATCGGGATCGATATCAGTCCGGAGATGGTACGTGCCGCCAATGAGAATGCTGAGGATAACGATGTCGAATGTGTGTTCAAACTGATGAATGCAAACGAGCTGGAATTTCCAGACGATACATTCGACCTAATCATCAACAGGTTCGTCTCATGGACACTCCCGGACCTATACGATTGCTACAAGGAATGGAGGAGAGTTCTTGCACCCAACGGGAAGATCATACTCTTCGATGCGAATCATTACCTCTGTCATTTTGATAAGAAGGAAGCTAAGGCCGCACGTCTGTATATGCGTCAGCATATCATTGACGGCAAACCGGAATTCACAGAACATTTCGATTACCACGTACGTTACAAGTATTGGGAAGAATGCATCCCTAACATCGGAATAGAAAGGCCATCATTCGATCTGGGTCTTTTCAACAAGCTCAGATTCATCAACTATTTTGCAATCCCCAACCCATTCGGCGATGAATACCGGGATACAGGGACTACCGGAAAGATGTTCATGCTATGTGCTGAGAAACCGTCGCCGGACCAGGAGAACGATTTCATCGTCAATGAGTACTGGGAGGCAATATCCGGTGCGGTCAGCGCCAGAACGGTCAAGATGATAAGAAACGGGAAAGCGAAAGAATATGCCGATCTAATCGCCGTTCACATCCCTGGGGGTTCCAAGGTTTTGGATATCGGGACCGGTTCAGGAACGGTCGCCATATCCTTGGCCGAGATGGGTTACAATGTGACTGGTATCGACAGAGCACCAGCAATGATCGATATGGCAAAATTGACCGCCAAGGAGATGGGTGTAAATGTGAAATGGACAATAGCAGATGCGGAGGAATTGCCATACAAGGACGGCAAATTCGATGCCGTGGTCTTGCGCAATGTCATTTGGAATTCCTATCGCCCTCAGAATATCATCAGTGAAGCGGCGCGTGTCCTCAAGAAACATGGCGTACTCATCATCAGCGACGGGAACTGGCAAGCCGACATCAGGAGATGGCATGAGAACGGAGGCGACGAGAGTATATTCCCCAACTACAGGAGGCGTGAGTTGGGGCTGGGTTCTGCAGATGTCATCAACCATTACTACGACAGGTTGCCTTTGAACAAGGCAGAGAGGCCGAAGTGGGATAAGGATACTGTATCCAAAGCATCGTTGAATATCGAGGTCTGTCAACAGTATCAGGACCCTATGGTCACCTCAGAACTGACTCCTGTCCTGAAGCCAGGTTTCCTGTTGGTCGCCAGAAAGGAATGATCTCCACAGACGGTATCGTTGAGGATTCATTCTTCTTTTATGGTGCGTGACATACCAAGGATCACATGGGGGGAACCGAAATCCGGATCCGGAATCACCTTGCAGTTGACATCGTAGACGGTACGGATGTTCTCCTCTGTGATGACCTCCTCAGGCGTCCCCATGGCATGAATGACCCCTGGCGGGGCAAGCATGATCACTTCGTGGGCGTACTTGGCCGATGCGTTCAGATCGTGACTGATGGTCAGGATGATGATATTCAGCTTTTCTGCGATAGCCCTTAGGATTTCATTGACGTACACCTGGTACTTGACATCCAGATTGGCCGTAGGTTCGTCAAGGATAAGGATCTCCGGTTCCTGGACAAGACCTCTGGCGATGGCAACCTTCTGGTGCTGTCCTGCAGACAGTTCGTTGAAATGTCTCATACCAAGATCTTCGATCTGCAGCATCTTCATCGTTTTGTATACGACCTTGAGATTGATCTCGTCGCTGCCTGCCTTGTTGTGGTTGTAACGGCCCACCATGATGGTATCGATGACATCCATGGAGAATAGGTCATTGGAGAACGCCGGTACGTAACCGACGATCTTCGCGATATCAGAGAATCTCATGGTCTTCACATTGATTCCGTTCAACAGCACCTCTCCGGATGTGACATTATTGATCTTGCTGATCAGTTTCACGATGGTGGATTTTCCTACACCGTTCGGACCGATGATGCAATAGTATCCGGGTTTGTCTATGGTCAGATTCACGTTTCTGAGCACAAGGTTGTCATGTTTGTAGCCGAAGGACACGTTTTTGAATTCTATCGTCGTCATCGTATTACCAAGCCCTGTTGCTTCTTCTGAGGAGCAGCCATATGAACACAGGTCCGCCGACGAATGACATGACCACTCCGACAGGGAGGATCGCACTAGGCAGAGCTATCCTTCCTATGCAGTCAGCCAGCAATACGATGAAAGCACCCAATACTGCCGAACCGGGGATCAGGAAGCGATTGTTGGCACCGACGAACATCCTTGCGATATGTGGGGTGACCAATCCGACGAATCCTATCAATCCGGTGAAACTGACGATGACCGCACTCAGAAGGCCGGTCAGGACCAGCATCAAAATCCTGAAACGTTCTGCATTGATACCGAGCGCCTTTGCACTCTCATCTCCGGTGGCCAGGACATTCATCTTCTCGGCGCAGAACTGCGTGATGAGGATGCCTATCAACGTCACTACGATGATTATCGGCACATCCTCCCATGAAGAGGTGGATATCGAACCCACCTGCCAATTGTATACTGCAGCCAGATCTCTGGGGTCTGCCCACAGCATGAGTACTGTCGTTATAGCATTGAATACGTACATCGTACCGATTCCAGCCATAATCATGGTCGTAGGGGACGCATTCGAAATCTTGGTGATCAATACGATTATAACGATTGGAATCAATGAGAAAACGAAAGCTGCTGACACTATGCCCACATGTGTTGTCAGACCCAATAAGCCGGTAGTCATGACGATGGTCGCACCCAGTGATGCTCCCGATGATACACCGGTCGTATAGGGATCGGCAAGGGGATTTTTCATAACTCCTTGCATGACCACACCGCACACGGCCAATGCCGCACCTGTTGCAAGGCCCACCACGACCCTTGGGCCGCGGATGTCATTCACTATGTAGTCTACATTGATCTCCCTTATACTGTCCCCGACCTGATTGGATATACGATCCCAAATCGCGGTATAGACCTCTGTAAAACTGATGTCGAAGGGTCCGATGGTTATGTTGTAAATACTTGCAACGATGGCTAGGACGACAAAGACCACGAAGAACATGATCTTCTTTTGGATGGAATGTTTGAATTCTGAGACAGTTTCAGCATATCTCACATCATCATCCGTTATCGGTTCCGTCCATTCATTGACGGATCTGATTATGGATTCATTGAGAAGTCGATCCTCGGATAATTCGCTTTCAAATTTCATGATGATGCACTGCCTTTATCTGCATTGTTGTCATATGTAACACGTTTTATAAATTAATGATACCCGCCTTTCGGCGGGTATATGGTTTTCCTTCTTATGCAACCAACACGGGGCAGTAGGGTGAGTTCTGCAGCTGCGTGATGTTGTCGAAGTGCACGTTGGTGAAGGTGTTGTAGTAGTACATCAGCATATCCAGAGAATCTTCCAGATCGATGCTTCCGGGCCAGATGTAACTTGCCATCACAAGCAGAGCGGTCGGACCAGGTATCGCACCGAGAACCTCAAACGGGATTCCGATGTATACAGCATCCATCGCACCGAAGAAGGTCTTCGCCTCTGCGAGTTTTGCCTCCCATTCATCCATCGGCATGTCGCTCGTTCCGTAGTACTCGAGGATCATAATGTCGGGGTTTCCAGTGATGAAGGTCTCTGCAGTAAGTCCGGCAACGTATCCGTCCGTTGAGTAGCAGTGTTCGGTCTGAGGGGTGAGAACATTAGTCACAGGGAGGATCTCCATAGTTGCGACGTCACCATACAGCACGTTGGAGGTTCCGTGAAGCTGTGCACACATGTCCGTGCTTGACAATGCCCTGAATGCGATCGCATAGGTGTTATCGGTAGGGATAGCAGAACTTGCGATCGCACTGTTGAGCATATCGGTGGCTTCAGCGACATGATCGCAGTACTTCTGGTACACCTCGTTTCCAGCAACGTTGTTCATCATCGCCGTGATGGTGATGATAGCAGTGACCCAGTTGAGATTGTTGATTGACCAGTCGATAGGCAACAGGATGTTGGTGATATTCGTCTTGGAATTCTTCATGTCGCTCAGGTATTTTTCCGTGAAGTTGTAATTCTCTCCAAGGACGATGGAACATCCGGTGGCGAGAATCGCTTCGTAGGTATACGAGTAGTCATCAGCAACGGTAATCTCTTTGAGCGAGTGTGCGTTGGGGTACATGTTCTCATCCAATGCGCTCGGATCTGTCCCAACGTACTTGACCTTGTCATATACGTCCATGATCATGCATCCGTCAAGCCATGAATCCAATCCGACACACATATCGCCTGTGAGAGGGTACTTGATCTTCTGGACATCGAGGTCCCAGTTGACATAGTACATCTCGGTCTCTTTTCCAGCGATGAAGTCCTTAACGACATTCACATCATCTGTTGTTATCTTACTGTCAAAGTTTGCGTCAGCATAGGGGTTGGCATCCTTGTTCCAAGTCGCCTTTCCATCGACGATATCCTGAATGAATTTGACATCGTTGTTGTCGAGATAGTTGTCATTATTGGCATTTCCGTAAATGACAAGATAGGATTTGACTGTTCCTGTTCCCTTACTGACGATGTTGTAGCTGTAATTCGTCTTCTCGTCGTTATTGCCGTTCATAAGGATGACGGCAACACCAACTCCGGAAACGATCAAAATGGCTACAATTGCTATTGCAATGATTTGTTTAGACACCATAGTAACACTTAATTGTTTTTGATATTACTAAACGTGTGATAATATTTGAATTTTATTTGATCATATTCCAAAAAACAGTCCATGGAAAAGAGCATCTTGACAGAGAAAGAGGCGGTAGAGCAGCGGCTATGTGAAGAATGATATAGCGTAAGAAGATGGCGCGGAGGTGGGAATATGAACTTTATCGGCTGAGGGATTCGTTTCGAATCGGGTATGTTCCTCGCCGCCGTTTCCGTGGCGATGATGCTTCTGATGATGCCGGTAGGCAGGATGTGCGACAGGTTCGGATGCAAGTGGCCGTCGGCCATGGCGGCCATTCTGAGGGCTGCGTTCTGCGGGCTGATGATCGTTGCTGTGACAACGGACGTGAACAAGTTCCTGCTGCTGATCCCCCTGGCGGTGTTCGGTGCTTCGCACGCGTTCTCCGGAACGGCGCAGCCGACGCGTATGATACATCATGCCACGCCGGGATACGAGGACGAGGCCACCAATCTCATGCTTGTGATCAACTATGTGGCATCCGCTCTGGGATGCGTACTGTTCGCACTGGTGTTCGGTATCTACGCGGCAGGTGATATCACGGACATGAGCGATACCGTGCTCAAGGAGGGATTCATCCCGACCATGTGGTTCTCCATCGCCATACTGGCTGTCGCGCTGCTGTGCACACTGTCGGTGAGGAACAAGATAGTGAAGAAGGAGTAAGCGGAGGAGTCGAACCTCCCTCTCCCGCTCTTGAACGCGGGCAGGTACCCGGACCAATGTACGGCGCGCCTACGGGAGTCGAACCCGTTCCCTCCAACCCTGTTGGTTGACGCTCCTCCGAGCGAGCTGAGACGCCGGACCACCGGTACTGGTATTTGGACCCAGAACCGCCGACGAGCGGCGGGGGGCGGTCCGCGGACCCCGATGCCGGGGCAGCCGCACCGCAGGTCACCCTGCGGCCAAGTCTCCGAACCTTGCGGAACGGTCGACAATTCCTTTTACGGGATTTGTGCAATGCTTGGCGTATTTCCTACCATGGTGTAGGTATATAATGGTTGGCGGATAGGCTTATTAAGGTGATGAGCTGGAGCGATCACCGAGCCGTGTCATTCAGACCGATTCTCGTCTCAGATCAATTATCAAGGTTATCGATCCGGTAATGGGCGGGACCATACCCCGATTCACGGGCCATCTTGTAATATTTGAGGGCCGTATCCAGATCCTTCGGCACAAGGACGCCTTCTTCGTAGATCTTGCCGAGCTTATAGTAACCGATTGCATACCCTGCTTCTCCCGATTTGAGATAATAATCGATTATGGTATCCACGTCAGGACTGCCATCGCAATTCTCTTCCAGTTCCTTCCCGACGAGATAGTACTCCGCGGGTCTGTAGAGGTCGTAATCATCCATGAATGATTTCGCTTCATCGAATCCTACCTCGGATCTCAGGAGATTGAAGAATCCCATCGCCTCCGGAACGCGACGTGCCCAGTTTGCCGCTGTTCCGAGGTCCTTCTGCACATATAATCCGAAGTAATAGCACCTGAACATGCCGTAATATCCGGAGGCGTTGCCGATGTCTGCGGTTTCAGCATAATACTCGTATGCTTTCTCGTAATCCCTTTGGACCAGCTTGCCTTCTTCGTATTTCATCCCGATGTGGTTTGTAGCAATCGAGTATCCGCCTTCATGCGACAATCTGAAGTATTTCATCGCCTCGTCAGGATCGTAATCGACTATCTCGCCGTTCTCATAGTACTTGCCTACCATGAACTGAGCGGGGGCATATCCTAGGTCGGCCGCCCTCTTGTAGTAATCGAAGGCCTTGACGCGATTCTCCTCCACATGACGGCCTTTGTAGTACATATCACCGAGATGTGCCAGTGCATTGACTTCGTTGCGTTCGGCCGCCTCATTGAACCAGTAGAACGCCTTCTCCCTGTCCTTTTTCACGGACAGTCCGGCACGGTAGCGTGCACCGAGGGAGTACTGTGCGGGCGCATATCCGTTCTCCGCGGATATCCTGATGATATCGATCATCTGCTGGGATATCGGTCTTTTCTTCATCCCGGAATCGAATTGGAAGTGGAAGAGAATCTTGGTTTTCTCGCATCCGTTGATGTCCGCTTTGGTCATCAGTTCGGCAGCTTTGATCAGGTCGCCCTTCTTCTTGCAGGCCTTTCCCATTTCGTATTGTTAGTTAGCTTCATCTT
>JAEEGL016550640.1_pt1 | contig 12947 bp, 12 predicted proteins | sample 9134231 | NCBI WGS metagenome assembly JAEEGL01 (sample SAMN16246548, study PRJNA631951) | gut metagenome | biome: gut microbiome; feature: rumen; material: fiber-attached | host: Bos | place: Iran: Karaj | collected 2018-10 | reverse complement strand
TTGGCAAACATGGGGAACTGGGGGTGGTGAATGTCACGTTGTTCAGGCACTTCAATATGTTTTAGGGGGAAGAACGCTGATGTCATACGCTTGTCAAGACACGTCATCACGAAATCATAATCCGAAACCAACACCTGTATCCCCTGTTTTGCAAAGACATCTTTATTAGCTGATAATATAGCTAATTCCGTATCTATCGTTGGAATAACGATGCTGATGCTCTTTTCTATGCATAGTGTCAATAGCGTTTCTATATAATCTTCAGATGAACATCTCGGAACCTTGAAACATCCGTCAGAAACCACACATGCGGGAGCCATCTCGGGGTTCATATCACAGGTCATCACCTTCCCATCACAAAAGAGTCCTTTCAACTCTTTCATGAATTTCCTTACCAACGAAACTCGCTTCCCAGCAGATGTTATCAAAATGTTCATTGAAATCTACTTTTTAAAATCCAACAAGTGAGGATTCCTCTCGCCACAGCCCCTCCTGGCATACTCCAAATAAGGATACAAAAAAGGGAATCGGCAGTCGTCTATTAATGACTTTTACTTACGAGAGATGACGACTGCTTCTTCCCTTAAACCTTGTTCCTAGCCCTAAATCCCATGCCTCTATTTCCTTTGTAAATTTTTGGCTTTGTTAAACATATAGTTAAAGTAAAATTTAGGTGTATCCATAGGGAACACAGGCATCAACGAAGCAAAGTCCACAAACCTTCTCCATGCTGCCACGAGCTTATATGGCAACCCTTTATACCTTGTTCTATAGCTCAAATCATTATTATGTCCAAAGTTTCCGCTCTTCAAGACTCTCCTTAAAACCTTTTCACCTTTATCCTTGAAACGTACATCATAAAACGGCATTGCCTCTATCGGCATGCCAAGTGCATCTACTGAAAGTGAAGCAAATACCTTCCATTCAGATATAAGCCCCATCCTCTTTATCCGTGATTCCAATAATGCGTGATTTATGGATTCTCTGTATGTCCAGAGTAATCTACACCAGTCACATATTTGTCTTAGCCCAACCCCTTCTATAAAGAAGTGATGAAGGAAATGAGTAAACACTAAAATGACATCATTATCAGGTGATGGCAAATAAATATGTGTACGATTACAATCCCACGATCTGATATTACCTCGACAAAAAAGATCATTCAGAACCTCATCAATCCCGTCATCAACACGTTTCGAAATTACAAACGGCATTTTTCCGTGTAACTCGACATCAAATCCATTTATAACCAACGCCTGATGCATCGTAATCTCATCTTCATTCGCCACCTTGCTCGCAAGAGGTATTAGAACTTTCTTTGCCCTCTTATAGTTATCATCACTCAATAGCAGGTCTATATCCCCCGATGCCCTCCACAGAGGCTTTTCATAGCATTGAGCCACTCCCTGTCCTTTTACTAGAAGGCAATAGACATCCTCTTTTCGAAGTCTATCTATTAATTTTGCAACAAATGTATTCAGTGCCTTGTTACGTTGTTCCAATTGTAACGTCTCACCCACAAACTGTAATGAAACATTTTGGGGAGCTTTAACATCTACGATATAATCAACCCCAGCCGTCACAAGGCCCACAACAGACTGTTCCTCAGCAAGTTCTAGGACATGCTGATAATCAATAGTTTCAAGCGACAAGAGACGAACATCTTGCTCCCAAAGCCCTGCTCTTACCAATGCAAGGAATGCTTGCATATTATTTCCCAACGAATGCACTCTTGGTAGTCATTACAATATATAAAACATCCTCACCACTCACTTATAGATCAATAAGTATTCTGGAATAGAACAACTGATACAACTTTATTAATACTTAAATCGTTTAGCTGGATTACCAAGATACGTACAATTATCTTTGGCTTTGGTCAGAAGCACAGCTCCTGCTCCAAGGTGTACGCCGTTGCCTATTTTGATTTGCTGAAGAATTATAGATCCAACACCTAGTAGATTGCCATTTCCTATAGTAACCTCCCCACTGATACGAATGTCAGGCATAATTGTATTATAGTCACCAATAGTGACATCGTGTCCCATTACCGTATCACCATTAAAAAGGTTGTAGCTTCCAATCTTCACATCTGTTGAAATCCAAGTTCCACCTCCAATTATGTTACCTTCTCCGATTGAGAAAGTTTCTGGGTCGGCAATAGTAGCAGTTGGTGCTATGAGGTTTGGGAAATAAATATGTGTGCTAATAATTCGCTCTCGTACCCCTTTTACCGATTTAGGATTACCTATTGCAAGGACGAGCGCCAGTTCGGTAGGCCAGGCATTAATTTCATCCATTCCTCCTAAAACCTTTCCGAAATGAGATATTTGCATTCCTTTCTCTTTACCATCATCAAAGTAACCCAAGAGATTCCAATCCCCTCCTGCTTTATTAATATAATCAATCAAGATGGCTGTTTCGCGGCCCAACCCGCCTGCTCCAAATATCGCAATATCTTTCATACTATTTTATTAATTACTTCCGTTAAACGCTTCCATGGTCGCGGCTGTAGCGGAGTTGATATCTTTCCGCATCAGCACATTCTTAATTGTTATAAAGATGACCTTCAAATCCGTCAAGAAAGAAACGTGGTCAACATACCACACATCCAATTTGAATTTCTCAGTCCAACTAATGGCGTTTCTACCATGACACTGTGCCCAACCACTGATACCAGGACGTACCTCGTGACGTCGTGCTTGCTCAGGAGAATATAAAGACAAATACTGTGGTAAAAGCGGACGAGGTCCAATCAATGCCATGTCCCCTTTCAGTACATTAATTAACTGAGGTAATTCGTCAATAGAAGTACTGCGTACAAACTTACCCACTTTGGTTAGACGAGCCTCATCCGGCAACAGGCTACCATCACTATCTCGTTCATCCGTCATGGTTTTAAACTTGATAACCTTGAATATCTTACCATTCTTTCCTGGACGTTCTTGGAAGAAAAAAGCCCCTGCGCCTTTGTTGGCAAAATAAAGCCAGATTGCCACAATTATCAAGAACCAACCAATAAGCAAAAGGGCTACAAGTGATATGATGAAATCAAAGACTCGTTTAAGGAAATTCTTATACATTGGAAACTCTTTCTATTTCTTTTAAATAAGCATCAACAACTATCTGACGATTAAATTCATTCTCGACTTTTTTTCGTGCATTCAAACCCATCTGAACCTTTAAATTATAGGGTAAATGTATGAAACGCTCTATTGCGGCAACAAGACCGTCAACATCCTTCTCTCTTACAACATATCCATTTCTCCCATCTTCAACAATTTCACCACACCCAGGTCTATTTGTGGTAACAATAGGCCTCCCCGCTGCGCAGCTTTCTAATAACACATTCGACATGCCCTCTGGATAATATGAAGGATGAACGGTACAATGAGCAGCTGCTATATATGGTCTAACATCAGGTTGCTGTCCGTGATAAATAACAATGCCATTATCCTGCATGTCTTTTAATTGTTCATCATAAGCCTCTTCACAGGCGCCCAATATATGGAACTCCGTGTAGGGATAGTTCCCCTTTATTCGGACAGCTGCCTCTAAATATTCTTCAATTCCTTTCTCTTTCAATAATCTACTGATGAAAATAAATTTGATTATACCATCAACGGGATAATCTTGTAATCTATGATAAGTTAAATTAACCCCTGACCCAGGTATTAGAACCTTATGTCCTTTGAACATCCCATGGTAATCACAAAAATCCATGTTTGACTTATTCTGGAAAAACACCGTATGCGTTTTCCGCAACCCGATTTTATACAATATAATTGTAAGCTCCTGCAACCACCCTGGATTTTCCACCGCTGACCCTAGTCCAGTTATATTCGCCAGCTGAGGCACTCTGCATAACTGACAGGCCATCCCTCCATATAGATTCGGCTTAATAGTGTAACTTAATACCACATCTGGTTTTATTTGCTTGATAAGTTTTCTATATTGAATTATCAATCCAATATCTTTTACTGGATTCGTCCCCTTTCGATTGAATTGTGTATTAATTAGTTGACACCCAATCTCTTCAAAATAAGTTTTCTTCTCGTCAAAAGGTGCTGAGATTGTGACATTATATCTTTCATCAATCAGAGCCTTTATTACCTCTTTACGAAAGCTGTACAATCCTCCAAAATTATTGGTTAATACAAGTATTTTCATTCTTAAATCTGATAATTTTTGCAGGATTCCCTGCCACAATACAATTGTCAGGAACATCCTTTACAACCACAGAACCTGCTCCAACGGTAACATTATTACCTATATGGATACCTCCCAAAATGGTAACATTACATCCTAAAGATACATTATCACCAATAATAGGACGAGCCCCATTTTTTTCCCCAAAGTAGTACAATGAATACACGAGAAATTGTTACCAATAGATTCTGCATTAAGAATTGTAGAATAAGGATGTGCGAATAACACCCCACTTCCTAAACGAGTTGAATATGGTATAATAAAAAATTGATTTCGGGGACGATACCAACCAATGAGAAGAGAAAGTACAGGCCCTATACGATAATAAAACAAAGAACGATAATAACCGTTATTATGCAAGAAATATAACACTGCCATCCAATTCGGCAAACTGATATTAACTTGTTTTTTCAGCCATAAGATATCGCTATTGACTATCTCCTTCTTCCATAGAACATAAATTATTATGTGTGGAATATAAAACCAAAAGAACAGTACAGCGCCAACCAACCTGATATAATCTCTTATCTTACGTTTTTGCATGACATTCTTATCAATCTAATAAAGAATTATAAACATCCGAATAAGAATCAACCATCTTATTTATATCAAATTCTCCCGCCCTTCTTTCACATTGTTCAGCAACATCATTATAAAACTTTTTATCATTAAATAATGTGAGAATCGTGTCAGCTAAGGCTTGTGAATCTGAATTCTCAAACAATAATCCTGCACCATTTACAACTTCACGAAGTCCATCTACATTTGAGGCGACAAATGGCTTTCCTGCTGCCATACCTTCTATGGAAGACAAAGATAGACCTTCAAAGTCTGAGGACATAACAACAACATCGGAAGTCTTTAAAATACGAGGAACGTCATGTCGAATATATAAAAAATGGACTCTCTCTGATATGTTTAAATCTTCTGCTAATTTCTTTACCCTTAGCAATCCTTCGTCCAGTTCTTCGCCACCGACAAAAACCGCATGAATCAATTCTGGTAGTTTCGCAATAGATTCTACAACGACATCTTGCCGTTTCTGAATCATAAACCTTGCTACCATAGTAACGATAAAACAATCTTCATCAATTCCTAATAAGTCTCTTTTGCTATATGGTTCCGCCTGTTTGTTCAATTTTATATCAACACCATTGTTTATTGCACAAATATGCTTTATAGACGGAAAAGAATCGCAAAAAGTTTGCATCGCTCTTACAGAACATGCTACTATCTTTTTATAACAGTTCTGATAAATAAAACTATCTATAATATGAAAAAAAATATTTCCCCGCCTTCTATTATTGGTATTATGTTCAGTATATACCAAAGGAGTCTTCGATCGAGATATAATTTTAGCAATTCCAGCCCAATATAGGGCAGGAAAAAGATGAACATGAACGATATCATAATCATTCAAGATCTTAGAAATTTTAAAGATACAAAAGGGACTATAAACACTCCCCTTTTGCATCAAAGGCTTTACCTGGACGCCCTTTTCTTCAATTTTAATCCTGACTGGGGTCTGCTCAGAACATACCAATGGAGTTACCATGACATTGTGTCCACGGCTGACTTGTTCGCCAGCTAAAAAGATGAGCAGATTCTCTGCTCCACCCATTTCAAGGCTGTCTATTATATGTAGTATTTTCATCTTTATATTATTATATTAAGATATGATGCTGTACGAAAAAAACAAGACTCAGAAACTTATAATACCCACCATAGAGTCAGAAGCCAACAAAACTGGTTCTAAAATGTTAATATATTATTTTCATCAATCATACACATGACGTCAAAATTGGCAACATATGCTTATATATTTGCTGCATTCCAAAAGAAAGAATATGAAGAATAGCAACTATCGACACTGTTATTCGAAATATAAATTAAGACTGTAGTTAAGAAAAACACTCCAGCAGTATACATTCTACATAAATATATATTTCTTCTATCGCTATAATAAATAATGTGGCTAATTGTGGTAGGCAGGATATAGATAAAGACCAAAGACAGACGACCAGCCCCTGGAACGCCCATACTAAATAATGATACGATTAGACCATAAACAAGAAAACGAAAAATATATAAATCTCTTTCGTGACTAATCTTTTTTATTGCGCCTGTAACATAGTACATGATAATCATTGATCCTATCAACAATACTGGTACTATATTATTTTTAGCTTCACCTTCACTATATATTGCTTGATACTTGGAATAATATGGAAGAACTAGCAGAATTAAAAGTCTTAAAATATAAAAGAAAAAAAATGAATATAAAACAAGTGTCAGGAAGCTGAAACGTTGTATTTTGATTCTCTTAAACAATAAGAAAGGAAAAATTATAAGCCCACTGGGATGAAGGAAAGAAGCACATATAAGTAAAATTATGAAAACTTTTACTCTATCCCAATATAAAAGAGCAATGAGGGCAACTGAAATAGAAAGATGTTGTCGCAAAACTCCAAAGCCCATAATATACATCATAGGATACATTAAATACAAAAGAGTAGTAGTAAGAATTGAATATGATGTTTTATAATAGAACCAAAGGGTCATTCCTACTGTTAAGGCTGCAACTACTATAAATAAAATGGCAGGATCAGTGGAAAACTGACCTAAAAACCAGTTAAGTGCAAGATATAGTTGTCCCCAGTGAGTATAAAAGTTAATGGTAAAAATAGTCTCAAAAAAAGACATGTCTTTAATATTGCGGAAAGCATTAGCATAAAGCTCTGCATCTATCTCATAATGATATGGACTTGCTAAAGCTCTAAATAAAATTGCATGAATAGAAACAACAACAAAGAAAAGAGTTGTTGCAGACTGTTTACTTCTTGATTTAATTCTAATTAACAAATAGTAAACAGGAACTATGAACAAATTAACAAGATAAACCATGATAGGTTATTTGATTCCGAGATATTTATTTGCGAATTTTACAAATTTGGGATAATAATCTGAAATATATCGTCTTATTATTAAAAGCATATCAACTTTCCCCTTCATCAGTAAATCAGGATTATAATACTCTTTTTTTCTTTCCGACTTTTCATAAAGAGAAAAGTTGTGCTTTGTGGATTCCGCAAAACTTTTTTTAGCAGGATATTTACACACCCTTCCTTTGTATATCTTCTTAATAAGCGCCCTCTCTAGTGCTTCACAAAAATCTGTAACCACACTGTTCTCATCACAAAAAACTGAATCTAACGTTTCATATCCCAATAATCCGTTTGATTTACAAGTCTCCGTATCAGCAACGATGGTTAAAGCCCCCTCTTCGCAAGAATGACGAGCACTTCCTGCTCCTGCTATCACAACATCAATCTTTGAATAAAGACTTTTTGGGATAGGATGCAAAAGACCAAGTTCATGAATAATTAAATTAGGATTATCTTTTCTCAAAGTTTTTATCAAATCTCGATGGGATTCTAAATCACTTACCGTTAATAATTGAACTGTCTTATCCTTATGATTAGAAGCAAACGTACCAACGTCAGCAAGAATGGAAGACACATATGATTTGGTTCCACGTCCTATATAACAAACATTATAGTCAGAACGAACTATCTTTTCTATTTTCTCACAGTAGACATCTTGTATTGGACTTTCATCAATCCACATTTCCCCTACAATTTCATCCTGAGTAACTTCCATATACCCTTCAAATAATCTATTAAATGTACTTAGGGCACCAAGAATTTCTCTTCTTTTAAATTTGAAAAAATAAAAATCGATTTTGTTTTTATAATATTGATCCTTTCCTCTATAAAATTCATGCATAGTATAAAAATAGTGTCTAGCCCCTAAACATGAAGCTAATAACTCACCCCATTGTGAATAACAGTCATCATGTGTCTCTATAATGATATCATCATCTTCAGAAGTCGGACCTATGCTTTTCTTCATCTTATTAATAATAATATCAACGATAAAGGTTGGCAGCTTGTATGGAGGCATCCCCAACAATGTTATAAGACCGTCATTAAGATATTTATTTAACGATGATATAGGGCATGGATATTTAGAAGAATGCAAGCCAGGGCAAAAAACATGAACCATCCAACCATTCTTTTCTAAATAGTTAGCTTTCGCTGCTACATAACACTGCACACCACCAATCCTTTTAGTACTGTAAGTTATAAAAATATATTTTTTCATTTCTGTTATTTGTTCTATTTTGTAACTTTGACTTGTATCATTTTTTTAACAATTCCTTTCATAATGTCATCCATAAACCAATATGAACAAACAATACATATCAAGGATATTCCTATAAATAATATTATTTGACCAAATAAATTATGAGGAACAATATAGTATAAGCCAAATGACAGCAATACGGCGGGTACTGTAACTTTTAGACATTCAAAGTAGCAATTTAATATATCCTTTATTTTATATTTCACATCTCGAAATAAATATATGGGACGTAAAAATAATGCCCAAACGATTGCTAAAATGAGTCCCAAATACTGAACCCATACTGCATCTCCTCCCATTCTGAATATAATATATAGAAATACAAAAAAGGCAATACCTGTCGTAACTCCACAAATGGCATTACTAGTTAATTTTCCGGAAGAAACAAATGCTATATAGGTTGATGTTGATATTGAGCCTATTATCTGTGTAATAATAGCTATTCGGGTAAAAAGAGCTGCCAAAGGAGGAACTTCAACAAGCCATATTCCTAGTACAGTTTCAATTGTAAAAATGAAAGGAAGACCTAAGATTAATACTATATCAAAAGAGACAATGGTAGACATTAAAGTCATTCTTCTAGCTTTATCAAAATCTTCTGCGGCATAAGTCTTAATGATAGAAGGGTTCAAGGCGGTCCTAAAATTATTAACAAAAATATTAACCGCAGAAAAAACTTGATCCGCTATTGCTTTCGAAGCTATTATTGCAGGAGAAAAAAACAAATTCAACAGAAGAACACTTCCTTGGACTGTCAATGTATTCGACAGGTTGGCTATCGCTGTCCACCCTGAAAAACCTAGCATATTATTAAATGTAGACTTGTCCAGATATAACTTCAATTTAGAACAAGTATATTTCTTTATACATATACCTATATATAATGAAGCAACAAATAATTGAACTGCCAATAGTAAAGAAACATATAATATTAACTTATCAATAGGTGATATTGCCAATAAAAAAGCGACCATCAACTGTGCTATTGCTTCCAATATACCCAAATATGCATAAATTGTCATATCCTCATAAGCAACGATGATTCCCTTATAAGGTACAGTGCATATGGATATTGCGGTAATGACAATTGATAATTGATAAATTAAATATATAGCAGATTCTCGTCCTTCTGGTATTACGAACTTATTGGTCATATACCAAAGTCCTACTGATTCCATAATAACAACTACCAAAATGGCAAGAAATAGATGTGAAAAGAAGGCCGTAGAAAAAGTATTTCTCAGCAATCCGTCATTACCTTTGCCAAGATCGTATGCAAGAAAGCGCGATGTACTAGTACTTAGAGTTTGGTTGAGAAAATTTGCCATAGCGATAACACTCGCCACAGCACTGTACAATCCAAAATCATCAACACCAAGCTTATCTAACACCACACGAGATGTATATAAGGATACCAACATGATTAATATCATGCGGATATTCATATACACTGTGTTCTTCGCAACTCTACGAGAGTCTGCCATTTACTATTAAATAGAATGTTTATAGAACTCTATGATTCCCTCTATTATTTCATTCACGTCCTCATCCTTTAACTCAAAAAACATAGGCAAACGCACTAAACAGTCAGCAAACCGATCACAATTTGGCAAATTGGGGATATCACCAACATGATGCTCACGATAATAGTCACTCAAGTGTAAGCTAAGATAGTGGAATACAGCTCCAATACCCTGATCTTTCAAGAATGCAATTAACTTAGTACGCTCATCTAAATTACGGCATACAAGATAAAACATATGACCGTTGTTAGTGGCATAATTAGGAATGTCGGGCAAAGAAAAGAATCCTATTGATGCAAGTTCTTTTAATCCTTCATGATACATTTGCCATATAGCCTTGCGCCGTGACTGTATTTCTTCGAGGCTCTCAAGTTGCGCCCATAGGAAAGCTGTGTTAATCTCTGAGGGTAAAAAAGAAGAGCCTGTATCCACCCAACCATATTTGTTAACCATACCACGGAAAAATTCTGCACGGTTGGTACCTTTCTCCCAAATAATCTCTGCTCTGCGGATGAATCGCTCATCATTTACACACAATAAGCCTCCTTCTCCGCCTGCGGTTACATTCTTAGTTTCATGGAAAGAGAAACAACCAAAGTGTCCAATCCCCCCTAGAGGTTTTCCTTTGTAATAAGAATCAATAGCTTGTGCAGCATCCTCAACCACAAACAAGTTGTGACGATTTGCGATATTCATAATCTTATCCATATCACAAGCTACGCCAGCATAGTGTACAGGAACAATGACTTTTGTCTTATCTGTTATTAATGCCTCAATTTTATCCGCATCTATATTGGGGTTGTTTTCGCAACTGTCTGCAAATACTATTTTTGCTCCTTGGCGCACAAAAGCTAGTGCAGAAGAAACAAATGTATATGAAGGAACTATAACTTCATCGCCAGGCTTTACATCACATAAAATGGCAGCCATTTCTAATGCATCCGTTCCAGAAGTTGTCATAATCGCTTTCCTGAAGCCATATTTCTCTTCAAAGAATTGCTGACATTTCTTCGTGAACATTCCATTGCCAGACAATTTCATGGAGTAAACTGCCTGATACATGTAGTGGGCTTCTTTTCCCGTTAAGAATGGTTTATTAAAAGGTATCATTAAAAAACTGTTTAAAAATTAAATTTATTATTTATATTCACTAAATGCTCATACAATACATTTGATATAGTATCTATCCGACCAAAGGAAATAATAGAAATATTATCGCCCTGTGTATGTAAATAATATGGCAAAACATCGTTCCCGATTGAGATAAAGGGAATTTTCTTATTTAAAAAGGGCTCGCAATCTGTTGTATAGTTCATAGGGCTATACTTTTCCACCTTCATACTAAGCTTCTCCTGGACATCAACAAACTCATCAACTAAATACAAACAATATTCGGAATAGCCATATCCGAGACCATAATATGGATTCCCGCATGTGTCAATATTAATATAATACTTTATTGGTTTACTTAGATTTGAGACATAAAACTGAGATCCATAGCGTCCAATTTCCTCTCCATCCCAAAAACAAAATTCTAAACTATAATAAGGGTGCAATCTATTCTTCTGTAGTGTTTTTATCATTTGTAAAATCACAGCGACACCAGATAAATTATCATCTGCTCCAGGTAAAGCCGTTTGATTTACATAACCATATGCATCATAATGTGCTCCTATTACTATTAAAGAATCACTATCTCCATCTACATGAAATATAATATTAGTCATATTACATTTATCAGTAGGAAAAGAAATACGTGTCAAGGAGTCACTTTCTCCAATTATATTACATATATAATTCTTTGCTTTTTTAATACCTTCTGACCCCGAATAACGCCCTCCTAATTCTGGAGAACAAAGATAATTGAACCATTCTTCAATCTCTGGGTATAAATAATTGTCGTTTACCCAATCATCATCATTGTCACATGAAGAGAACGATAGTAATAAAAGAACTAGGATAAAGAAATGGTTAAACTTATTCATATTCCTGTAAAATAATTATTTTAAGGGCCCCATTAAAGTATTCCACTTCACCAATCTATCAATCAGCACAATACCATCCCACGGCATCTCAAAGTTGAGCATACGGCCAATCTGCGGGAAACGGACTGCACCCTTCTGGGTGGCAGCTTCTGCGTATTCAATGGCCTGCTCCTGGGTAGCTTCAATGCCAATGGTCTGAATATCCTCGGTGATGTGTTTGACGCTCTGCATAATGCTATCTACTGCATGAACAAACAAGACGCGGGAATACACCGGTTTGTGCAGTTCATCGTGGTTATCCAGCAGAATGGAATAAGACATCGTCTCACTACCAATAGCCGTTCCGCAGAAATCATAGACTCCACGGATGGAATGGATGGCAGAAACCTGCTCTGGTGACATCGTAGGCTTCGGGATCTGAATCTCGGTCTTGGCCATCGATTCGTTCAGAATCTCACAGAACTTCTCAGGGCTTACGGCTCCACCCTTCTCTACAAAGAGGTTATGAGCAGAAGCACAACCGGTCTGATCAAAGACAGATACATCTACAGAGACACGACGTGCCAGTTTTTTGGCAGCCTGCTCATCAGGAAGCATTTCCTTAGTTACCACAGCAAACGAGAGCTTAGGACCAAATATGACTGTTTCACAATCATACTTGGAAGGATAACCGGCCACAGTTTCAACAGCCTCACGACCTCCCCAAGCAATACGCACATCCGCATTCTTGGACATATTCTCACCCAACTTCACAGCATTGCGGCTGAAGTAAACTACAGCCATCGTCTTGAGCAAGTCATCACCCTTGATGGTATAACCATTCGGAGTGGTATATTCCAAACCTTCAAAGGCACTCAACAGTCCGGCAAACACGCCTTCATCGTGGGAAGATACCTTCAGCAGGTTCACGTTCTTGGTCATAATACATTGAACAAGCGCAAAAAGACCAAGAATCTGCACGTTACCGGCCATCCAGTGGCAGCAAAGACCTCGCGAATTGGCTTTCAGCAGATGCTTAGCTGAA
>JAEEGL015866925.1_pt1 | contig 12947 bp, 7 predicted proteins | sample 9134231 | NCBI WGS metagenome assembly JAEEGL01 (sample SAMN16246548, study PRJNA631951) | gut metagenome | biome: gut microbiome; feature: rumen; material: fiber-attached | host: Bos | place: Iran: Karaj | collected 2018-10 | reverse complement strand
TCTTTTGCTGCTCCCATTGACAGCTTTGTAGTCGGAGTCTGGAATACAAGGTTTTCCAGACTGTCACAGGAGGCTATTGCATAGTCCCCTATCTCCGGCATTCCCGGCACGATCAATTCCCTAAGATTATCACATCCCCAGAAGCTGTAACGCTTGATCTCGGAAACCGTGGAAGGTATAGTATATGTCATATTTCTGCTTCCTGCGAAATACTGATACATAACCGACCTGTCAGCACTGAAAATGCCCGAATCAGTACATACAAAATTTATATTTCCCTTATCCAGAGCAATATTCATCAGACTGTCGCAGTCGCTGAAAGTACCGCTCCCCAGATCATATAAACCTTTTCCTATAGAAACATACGAAAGGGACGAGCATCCCCAGAAAGCAGAATCCTCTATTTTTGTTACACTGTCAGGAATTTTTACCGTCTTCAGAGAGCTGCAATCCTTAAATGCAGCATACCCTATCGTGGTCACACCCTCAGGAATCGTTACAGACTCAAGCGTTGAATTGCCGCAGAAGGCTTCTGACCCAATTGTCTTAACCCCCGGCGGAATGCTTACGCTGCTTTCATTTCCTGTATATGCTGAAAGAACACCATCCGAAATATTAAGGCCGGCATCTGATGCCTTTGCACTGTATATACCGCCCAATAAAAGAACAAGAAGCAGAACTATGGCCGGAATCGCTGTTATAACCAATATCCTTTTCTTCATAGTTACCACCTCCTGTTCTTAACGTAAAACATTATTTCTTTTTTCTTCTCGGCCTTCTGTCCTTCCACAGGAACAGTACACATGACATGCTTACCATACCCGCTGACAGGAACCACTTGGGTGCAATGCCGTCGCCGGTCTTCGGAGTGTCATCCGCAGACCCCGCCTGCATATGCTGTGTATTCACAAATACGGAATACGGCGAGAAATGGGTTGCAGTAAACTTAATGCAAGGCACACCATCAATGGTCGTAAACTGAGTGGTCTTTTCTTCCATCTGACCGTTTATGACCACGCCCACTTTGTTATTTCCGGCATAGCTTACCATCTCGTCAGGTATGGGCAGGATGATGGTCACAGCCAGATTTTCGGTATTCTCAACCTTCATGGTACCGGTCTCATCATAAAGGGATATATCGAATGCCACGAACTTCACAAAATCAAACTCATCACCATATTTATTCCGAAGAGCCTGCTCTACCTCTGCATAAGCAGCAGCAGAATCAGTGATCTTAAGAACAAAATTATCGGTAGAACCGGCAACAGTTGCAGAAGCGAGGTTCTTTTTATTGTTGTCTATGGTATCCGTGGTAACCCTTACTTCAGTATTTCCCTTGCTTGCAGAATTATTGCTGGGGTTATCCTTACCTCCGGTACCGGGAGTTGCACTGTTGTTTGACGAAGATCCGGGTGTCGTCCCTGCACCTGCTGATTTATATGTTGCCGTAACCTTTACATCATGTGAAGGCATTATAAATGTAGTGGAAACAGCAGTAGGATCCGAGAATCCTATATCACTGTTGGATGTTGTCCACTTATCAAACACCTTACCATCAGGCGGTGCATAAGCCGTAATTGTAACAACCTTGCCCACTCCATACTGGCCTGTTCCCGCACCGTTTTCAACTATAACATTAAAGCCCGATGAAGAAGATGCAGATGGATTATTTGAATTGCTTGCAGCTGCTGATGCTGTTGCACGGTTTGTAGGTGAAGCAGATGCTGAAGCTGATGCTGATGCCGAAGCTGCAGGCGATGTCGTAGCAGGAGGATTAGTTTTATTTGATGCCTCCCTTGCAGCGGCTGTTGCCGTTGCGTAGGCTGACGCCTTGGTCGCTTCCGAAACAGCTTCAGCCAGATCCGCCAGATTTCCCAGATCCTTGATAATATCAGCAGTAGCAGCTTCCGTTGCCTTTTCAAGCTCATCAGCTTCCAGCTTTACAGTTCCGTCAGGATTGATTTCAAAGATATCGCCATAATCCTTGGCAATTTCCTCCATCTCTTTCTCAAGAGTCTTCATAGCAGCGGCAATAGGCCCATAATCTTCGCTGCTGGGATCAAGTTCATTGAAATCCTTAACCAGCTTATTATATTTGCTTACAAGGTCTTCAACAGCATCAACCGTCTCTGCTCTGTTTGCGCTGGCCGGTGATGCTTTTGCCACTTCTTCAGCCGATTCTTTCAGTGCATCGGCATCCTGCTTAATATTATCCTCAAGAGGACTTGTTTTTTCTTCAAAGATTGCGATCCACTGACGGTCCTCTGTGGCATTATCCAGCTTCGAGGATTCCATCGGTGACCATGACGAGAATGCCCATCCGTTATGAGCTGCAAGCTTAGGTGTAGGATCATTCTTTGGATATTTATCGTCAGCGCCGGAAGTTACTTTATGCTGTTCAAAAATGGTCATATCTTCATTGTAGAAGGTAAACCAGTAATAAGTATCCAGATCTCCCACAACAGTAATATTGTCATAGCCTGCCGGATCATAAGCAAGTGTCATTTTGCAGTCCGGATAGGTATGAATTACGATTTCCTGTGCATCCTTATCAAAAGCTGTCTCTGATATATTAGAATCGCAGGGCAGCTTCATCTCCAGATTCTTTGCACCTTCATCAAAGGCTTTTGTCTGAATATTCATACAGGTATCCGGAAGAAGCACTTCAGTAAGATTGTCGCATTTGTAAAAACATTCCTGCGGGATCTTAGTGATGTTTGCATCCGAAAGATCAGCCTTCGTAATTCCGTCACAATCCCTGAACGCCGCATCTGCGATAGATGTTACCTTTGCAAGATTAGGATCGTTTGACGTATTAACCCATCTGTCCTTTGATGTACCGCTGACAATACCTCTTGAGGGCAGGCATTCCTTCAGTTCCAGATTTCCACCCTTGTCCTCATAGATAACATAATTGTCATAAAGATATTTTGTATTTCCGTTTGTACCAAGGCTGCCAAGTGCTGTACACCCCTGGAAAGCATGCTCGCCCAGGTCGTCGCAGTCAGCAGAAATGATAACCGACTCAAGACGTTCGCAGGAATCAAAGCAGTAATCCGGAACAGACTTTACCCCCGGCATATTGACAGACTTGATCCAGTCATTACCCTTAACAGCATCAAACTGGCGTCCCGGCTCTTCCAGCAGTACCTCTGTACTTTCTGTTGAATAGCCTGAAAACAGGCCGGCATAATAACCATCTTCACATCCGGCATCAGATGAGTTCTTGTATGTTGTATTGCCATATACATCACGACGTTTATTACCTGCGTTGTCAACATTGGTCCTGTCCTTTACGGTACCGTCAGGATACTCATCGGTTGCGTCATCAACATATACCCAGTTCTTTCTGTTGTATGTGGTATTTGCAGAATTATTATCAAGCCATGAAACAACATCCACAGACTCGATTGCCTCCGGCAGTTCCAGATACTTTGATGCATTGATCTCATTCAGCTGGGCAGTCGTAGGCGAACCGTTTTCAAAAGCAGTCCTTGTAGCTGCCGGCAGATCCTTGTAATGCGGATAATCTATAAGCAGATTAGTATTCTTTACATTATCATGGATAACATAAAGATTATACGGATCCGACATTACATAGCAGATATTAACACTGTCATTATTGATCTCATTAGCCTGATCCATTGCATAAGTAAAGGGCAGATATCCGCCATCTATCTCGCCATGGAAATAAAGCTTATCGCTTCCGGTCTCAAACGCCTTAGATCCGATATACGAAGGCTGTGAATAATCATTTGTTTTTTCCCAGTAAACATGCTCAAGCTCAGGATCGTTCTCAAATGCACTGCTTCCGACACTTTCGATGGCTTCACTTATAAATATCCGTTCAAGTTTATCGCAGTTTGAGAAAGCATTGTCGCCGATGGTTTTCACGCCATTTCCAAGATCAGCTTCGATAAGCTTGTCACAGTTATTGAAAACCGAATCGCCTATATCAGTCACAGAATCATCTTCGATCACCAGACGCACTATCCGGTCCTTAATACCGTTAAAGCAGCCATCCCCCAGGGCTTTTACATCATATCCTGCAATTTCCGAAGGAACTACAAGAGGATCTATATCCGAAGGATTGTCAATAAACTCGCAGCTTACTATCTTAGCAGTACCGGCATCTTCATCAATCTCAAGTTCATAACGATAAGGCGGTATACCGATTTCATAATGCTCTGTTATTCCATCGTAATAAATGTAAGGCACATAGTCGCACACGCTGGAAACTGCCATCCAGGTGCTCTTTCTTGGCCATGCCGGGTCAGACGATCCCACAACATACTGAGGTCCATATACTGCAAGATCTTCATTAATTACATCAGTAAACAGGCCGGGGGAAAACTTAACCCTGCTGTTATATGTGGTCAATACTCCCTTCTCGCCCAGATACAAACGTTCCAATCCGGTTGTTCCATGGAAGGTTCCGTTAGGAATATACTCAACATCATTTGACCCCAGTTCCTTGGACATAGTAACATTCTTAAGATTCTGACGTCCGGAAAGAACATAATCACCAATTTTTGAGCTTACATTCTTATCATTTCCATCAGCTACGTCTGTAACAGAAAATGTATATGTATCGTTATTTATAGCACTCTTGTATGTTCCCAGTTTTGCCGGAAACGCAAACTCGGTAAGGGAATCGCTTCCTCCGGTTCCATCTGCAAGAGCAAAAGATGCAGTACCAAAAGCTATAGCATAATCAGCAGGAAAAGTAACACTGTTAAGCTTGGAATCATTATAGAAAGCATACTCACCTATGGTACATCCATGATTCTCAGTCATATCAACGCTTTCAAGGACTTCGCAGTCCGCAAAAGCACCAAAGCCTATACTGGTAACACCTGTAGGGATTTTAATTTCTTTAAGAACCTTGCAGCCCTTAAATGCTTCTTTACCTATGGTCTTGGTCTGGTTGTTCAGAGTTGCAGTGGTCAGATAAGTACAGTCTTTGAAAACCCTGTTGCCGATGAAAGTAACACTTTGAAGCGTAACTTCTTTCAAGAAAGAATCAAGGAAAGCCTCGTCGCCAATATATGCTACAGAGCCTCCGATAGTAATCTTGTCAACTTTTTCCGTTCCCTTAAAGGCTTTCTCCGCAATAGCGGTAACCATTTTATTTCCAAGGTACTTAAAGCCATTATCATCACAATTGGTCGAGCTCTCATATTTGGTAACAATATAGATCGTGTCGCCATTCGGTATGGTGCCTGTAATTGCTGTACCTGACTGGGAATCATAGCTGCCTGTATAATATGCGCTGCCCTGAGCGGAATTTGTAAGCGGAGTCAGTGTATAACCGTTAAGCGAGCTGTTGTCCAGTCCGTTATGGTTATCACAGTAATATATTCTTTTCGTCTCATCAGACATATTTGCGCCGGTACGTGAAAAAGCCTGAAGATTCAGTTCTTCCAGTGTAACCGCCGTAGGATCATCATCCGGATGAGACACCTGCCAATCTGCAAGCGCCGTATCAAAATCAGTTTTCCACTTCGCAAAATCATCGCCAAAATAACGTTGCAGCTGGTTTACGAGATCTGCCTTATCCGGTTTATACGGAGAAACATCCAGTCTGAAGGTCGTGGAATTACAGTTCTGAACAAAAGAATTGTAATCAGCCTCGGATACATAATCGTAGCCTGTTATGATATTTGTTGTAAGGTCAAGTGCATCTACCGCATAAGTGTCATTATAGTTACTGACAATAGCCTGATTGGTCATGCCATTAATGGTATCAATATAGAACTGATACTGCCACATAAGTACCCAGCTGCTGTTGATTTTTGTTATCTGATATGAGTAATACTTGTCATCATACTGCGGACGTGTAGGGTCCAGCTTTTCATCAACATCGGATGTCACATCACCGTTTCTTGCTTCTCTTTCATCCGCTGCATAATCCGGTCCTGATCCTGTCTGTGACGGATTTACAGCCTGCGTAACGCCGGACTTATCAGAAGGAATAGCCGCAACAAAAAGAGCACTGGCAAGCAAAATACCGCCAAGTGTCCTTCTTATGACCTTGCCATTGCTTACCGGCCTTGAGGATTTCTTTTCTCCGCTGCTTTTAGCAGATCTTTCCGCCTTTGCAGCCTCCGCCTCTTTTCTTCTTTTTTCCTCTATCCGGGCAGATTGTGCGGATAACACCTTCGGCTTATCGTTACCACTGCCTGCCCTGCGTGTAGTCTGTCTGTTTTTTTCAGAATCTGAACGCATATCTCATCCTCCATATTGCAGTTCCGGAAACATTCTTTCCTTATTTCTGCAAAACAGTTAATGCTCCTATGTATATTTATCGGCTTTTTTATCAATGAGCTTAATAATTTTACTCACACCAAAAATTCCGGAAATCTTAAGACTCCCGCGCAATCAATTGAATTATACCGTTTTATGGGGATTTCTTCAAGAAAAATAAAAAATTATGTAAACAGGATTCAGCGTATCTTTTTGGCCACCACAACAAACCTTCCATTTTCTTCCTGATAGTCACAGGTAGAAAGAGTCAGCAGCTGGTCACCGTATGCAGCTGTAACCCCTGTATCATAATAGCTGGCCTCTTTCATCTCATTCATGTAAGAATTGAATTCCTCTTCAGAATCGGCATTTATGAACTGATAATACTTAAAATTCACATCCATATCATCATACACCCTTGATCTGAAAGCATACATAACAGCGTACGTACCGGTCTCAAATATGGTATCAAAATTGATGGTGGAATGCTTTTCATAAAAGGTCTTTGATTCATAATCTGAAAGGGATGAAAACATCCTGCCGCTGGTCAGGTGATGGCCGTATATTATGAAATTATCGCTCCCCTTTATCACATCACAGCCGCAATCCATAAACAGACAGCCGGCCTTGTCATCCTTCCTGTCAAAATTATGGGAAAGATAATAGGTGTTGTCCGTGTACTGCATCACCGGATAATCGATTTTAGTGTTAGGGATAGTTATCCATCCGATAATGTCCCGATTTGAATTATAAAGGGTTTTATATTGGTCCAGAATATCAGGTCTCTCAACATCTTCCTCATTGCTGATCCTGGCCACATATCCTGTCTCCACATTGCTCATGGCATCAGAACCCACAAGTCCGGAAAGCTGTTCCATTCTTCCGCCGTTCTGGTCAGCAGAAGCATAATACCAGACAAAATATCCGATGCATGCTACCGCAGCCGACGAAAAACAAAAGATGAGAAGATTTCTGCGAAACTTAATGCGCTTCATCTCCTTTTTTATCTGCTTCTGCATAGCCGGAGAATAATCATCCAGGTCATTCTTCTCATCAGAAGTCTTTTTTTTGCTGTCAGCACTGCGTGCGGAAACGCTATGTAAATTCCGACTGCCTCCGGATGCCGTCCGCGGCCGTTCACCCCCTGCATTTCTGCCTGTATTCAGCTTTCTGTCGGATTTCCTGTCCATCATGATCCATAAACCGTAAACATCAAAATTTTCCCTATGAGTACAAATATTGTACTTTGGATGTATCATTTTTTCAAGAATTATAGTGTATAATTGGCATATGAGCAAACCCGGTGTATATGAGACAACCAAAAAAGACGGAACAACATATTTCCGCACATCCCTAACAAGGAACGGAAAACATATAAGCCTTGGCAGCTTTGCGGATGAAGAGACAGCCCATAAAGCTTACATTGAGGCCTGTACACTTTTGGAGGATCCTTCCACACAGATCATAGACTATTCCGAAGAACATGTCCTTTCTTTTGACAAATGGGTAAGCCTTATCAATTTCAGGGATAACGGTATGTACATTTCAAACCCAATATATATCCTGAAAAAAATGTTCAATTATTACATTTCACCCACGGAAATTTTAAAATTTGATGCCGACGAGCTGTTTTACTATTCTTCCCATAAGATAATGAAGCGCGGCAGCCACTACTTTGTTGCTGATTACAGCCTTCAGCTTAACATACGCAACCGTTACGGCATAAGAAGCTACGCAGTTGAAGGCCGGGACTATGTCTTCCTGAACGGCGATATACTTGATTTCAGATCCGCTAACCTTCAGATAAATAATCGTTTTATCGGTGTTACAAAAGAAATACATAAGGGAAAAACTGTTTACCGTGCAAGAATACACATAAAAGGAAACTATATCATTGGCGACTACCCTGATGATATCACAGCCGCTATCGCGTATAACAAAGCCGCAGATATTCTGAATATCCGCGGCGTAAAGAAGAATTATGCCAGAAACGATATTGCCGATATAAGTGAAAGCGACTACTGGCTCATATACAAGGAAGTGAAGATTTCAAAGGCCGTCCGCACCTATCTCATGGAATAATCCTCAAAACTCAGGATCATCCTGGCGCCTCCTGCTATGCCGCCCACTTCACCGCTTAAGTCATACTCCCACATTGTGAAGGTATATGGATATGTGGGCAGGTCGCTAACTTCAGAAAGCCAGAATTCATAGCCTATCATAGAACCAAGTGAGTATTTCTGTATCAGAGTTTCTTTTGTGCCATACATTATTGGATAATAGCCGGCCTCTTCTATGGCTTTCATAAATGTGATGGCTGCATTTGTCCTGGGAATCTTTTCCATTTCATCCGTTCTTCCCTTTCCGACCCCGGACTTTTCTCCGGAAAGCGCCACAGGATATTCCAGGGTAATGGAATTCTCACTGATGGTATTCAGAACAAATGTCGCCTCTTCATACGCTTCAGCGGTATTAACGGCAGCAGTCACGAAATAAATCCCAATATCAAGCCCGGCCTCCCTTGCCCTGTTATAATTATCCAAAAAATTCTCATCAAGGGACATTTCACCTGATGCATACCCCCTCTGCCCAAGCCTTAGCATCACAAAATCCACACCTGACGATTTGAGCCTTACAAAATCCACATAATCTTCATCCTTTGAAATATCAACACCGGCATAGCTCCTTCTGCTGTTATTCTCATAATATTTCATAAAAGGCTTCTGATAGACAAATCCGGCATTCTCGTAAATATTCCGCTGAAGATAGGGATTGATCTCTACCCACTCTTCAGAACCATCCGCATGCGTTATAAGCGTATGTTTTCCGTCAGTTGCAGGATCCTCCGGTTCCGGCGTAGGCGTAGGTGTAGCTGAACCAGCTGATACAGATTTGTCGTCCCCATCGTCTTCCGGATAATCATCCCAAAAATCAAGATCTGATGCAGTAAGGGTACTGCCGCTGATAAGTTCATCCACAGACTGGCCTGATCTGGCTGCCTCTTCGCTTTCCAGCGCAGTCCTTGTCGAAGCGTTGTTCCGGTTTTGGCTTTTCCCCTTATTAGCAATAAGTACCACTCCAAGGGTTATAAGCACAAAAAGCCCTATTATCACAACAGAGCTTCTTAAGGCTCTGGAAGATGCCTCCTGTCTGTAGGATTGCTCCCGCCGTTCCGCCTCATCCGCAGTATAATCATCTTCAAAATCATCATCTAGTCTCATGGATATGATAATAGCACAAATTATAGTATTTTGTACTAATATCTTTTGATTTTATGAGTAAAATCTGTAATAATTATATTACTTCCATAAAAATATAATGACATCCAAGGAATCAGTATTCCAAGGCAGAAAGGATCAAAATGAAGGTACTTAACGGAGATTTCACGGACATCGAGCCCCAATACCCGATTGAAACATTATTAGAAGAAGATGAAACCAGGGACGATATCCTGTTTATAGATATCGAAACTACCGGACTCACTCCCGAAAATTCAAACCTTTACATGATCGGGGCAGCATACTTTAAGGATAACGGCTGGCATTACATACAGTGGCTCGCAGAAAAGTACGAGGAAGAGCTTCAGATACTGAAAGCGTTTGCAGAGTTTTCAGACAGATTCAAGCTTTTGATACACTATAACGGGAACCGTTTTGATCTGCCCTATCTGACAAAAAAATGTGCACAGTTTGACCTTGTGTTTGACCTTGAGAGATTTAGAGGAATTGACATATACAGAAGAATTTCCGGATACAGGGATATCCTGGGGTTGTCGGATGTAAAACAGAAAACCGTTGAGTCTTTCCTTGGGCTCGATCGTGAAGATATTTATTCCGGAGGCGAACTCATCAGTAAATACCATGATTTTGTCTGCTACGGTGACCAGAAGCTTCTGACAGAACTAATTCTTCACAACCGTGAGGATATCAAGGGAATGCTTTTCTGTACGTCCATGCTTGCCTATCCCGACATGTTCCTTAAGCCGGTACGTGTAATGGGCGTAAGAGCAAATTACTATGATGATTCCAGAAAAAAACGGTGCCAGGAAATAATCATGAAACTGCGTTTCTCTTCTCCGCTGCCCAAACCGCTTTCCTTCCGCGGATTGGGATGCTTTTTCTCCGGAAGTGGAGTAGACGGGGTATTAAAAGTTCCTCTTTACGAAGAAGAAATGAAGTATTTCTATGCAAATTTCAGGGATTATTATTACCTTCCCGCAGAGGATATAGCAATACACAAGTCAATTGCCACTTTTGTGGACAAGGAACACCGTATACAGGCAAAAGCATGCAACTGTTATACAAGAAAAAAATCACTCTTCCTGCCACAGTGGGATGTCATATTCTCCCCCTTTTATAAAAGAGAATACAAGTCAAAAGAAATATTCTTCGAGCTCACAGACGAATTCAAAACAAGCCGCAGCGGATTCAACCTGTATGCAGAACATGTGCTTTCCGCTATGTTTGAATACGGTGAGCGATAAACAAAATGCACTGCATAAGATATAAACATTGCACGTATTTAGTCCCATAGTAAAAAAATAAAAAGCCCCATCATTGAATAGTGATGAGGCTTTTATGATAAAAATAATTAAGCTTTTACATTGTTTTATATTTTCTTCTCATAAAAGAATGAATTTTTACGGACGTAATTCATGGATTTGTAGTTGATTATCTGCTCCGTACTTCCGATAAAAAGCACGCCTTCATTTACCAGCGACTCATTGAAGCGTCTGAATACATCATCCTTTGCTTCTTCCGTAAAATAAATCAGCACATTCCTGCAAACGATCATATGATAGTCCTTGGGATAATCCTTTTCCAACAGATTCCCCTGTCTGAATGTCACCCGACTCTTAATCTCGTCGCTTATCTTGTATGATTCACCGATTTTTTCAAAATACTTATCCTTGAATTCCTTCGGCACAGCTTTTATGGATTTTTCCCCGTAAATGCCGTTTTTGGCCTGGGCAAGTATCTGGTTATCAATATCTGTCGCATAAATCCTGATCATATTGAGAGGAAGGTGCTTTGAAAGTGCCATAACCAGGGAATAGGGTTCATCGCCCGTTGAGCAGGCAGCTGACCATATCTTAAGATTTTTTCCGAATTTTTTTATCAGTTCAGGAATAACTTCTTTGTCAAGGAACTCCCACTGGTCAGGATTTCTGTAGAATTCGGATACATTAATGGTCATGTACCCCAGAAATTCTTCCCTTACTTCCTTGTCATTCTTAACATGATCGCAGTACTCCTCGTACCCGCTGAACTTCCTTTTGGTTATCAGCGTATCCAGGCGGCGTTTCATCTGGTTTTCTTTGTAAGCGTTAAGATCCACGCCGGTAATCTGCATTATACGCTTCTTCAGATATCCATAATCCCTGTCATTGCTTCCTGCCATAAATTCATAACCCCTTTCCTGTATTCGGGCCGCCTCTGTCACTCTTCTGCCGGTTCCGTCGGACTGCATTCAATCTAAAGTATAATTCTTTACGCAATCCCTGCGATAATAAAAAACAGGACTCACCCCAAGAGCAAGTCCTGTAGAAATTAAACAGAATTATTCTGCATCCTCGTTATTACCGGACTCTGCAGCAGTCTCTTCTTCCTCTTCTTCAGGAGCAAGCTCTTTCATGCTGAGAGAGATCTTATGGTCAGCAATGTTCACATCTACGATCTTAGCCTCGATCTCATCACCTACGCTGAGAACATCAGCGGGCTTCTCGATTCTCTTACGGCTGATCTGTGATACATGAAGAAGTGCATCAACGCCCTCAGAAAGCTGAACAAAAGCACCAAAATCTGTCATTCTGGCAACCTTGCCCTTAACTGTAGCACCGATAGGGAACTTGTCAGCTACATCAAGCCAAGGGTTGTTCTCATCAAACTTAGCGGAAAGAGCAACCTTCTCACCCTCGATCTTCTTAACGATAACCTTCACGGTATCGCCCTTCTTGTATACATTCTGAGGATAATCAATCCTGCCCCAGCTCATTTCAGATATGTGAAGAAGACCGTCAATTCCTCCGATATCTACGAAAGCGCCAAAGCTTGTAACATTCTTTACTGTACCTTCAACGATATCGCCTTCCTGAATCCTCTGAAGAGCCTCTTCCTTTTCTTTGTCATGACGCTCTTTAAGGAGAGTCTTGCAGTCACCGATATATCTGTGCTTAGCCGGAACAAACTCGCTCATGTAGAACTCGATTTCCTGATCTGCAAACACATTAAGATTCTTAGTAAACACATCAGATGCAAGACTTGCAGGAATGAATACTGAAACCTCATCAACAACCGTTACCAGACCGCCCTTTACAACATCAGTAACTTTGGACTTAAGAACTGTGTGGTTGTTGTAGGCATCCTCAAGAACCTTGCTGATCTTCTCAGATGCAACCTTCTTGTGTGAAAGTACAACCTGACCATCACCATCATTAAGCTTAAGCACCTTAACGCTCAGGGTGTCGCCAACCTTCACTGCCTCAGTAAGGTCGATGGATGCATCGTTGCTGTACTCGTTCTTAGTAACGATTCCGTCTGACTTATAACCGATGTTAACAGCTATCTCGTTCGGTGTAACGGAGAGTACCTTTCCTTCAATAATGTCACCTGTGTGGACATTTTTGAATGAATCTTCCAATAATTGTTCAAACTCGCTTTTTGTCGTTTCGGACATAGTTTTGAACCTCCTCAATAATATTA
>JAEEGL015591206.1_pt1 | contig 12947 bp, 14 predicted proteins | sample 9134231 | NCBI WGS metagenome assembly JAEEGL01 (sample SAMN16246548, study PRJNA631951) | gut metagenome | biome: gut microbiome; feature: rumen; material: fiber-attached | host: Bos | place: Iran: Karaj | collected 2018-10 | reverse complement strand
GTTCTACGGAACAGCTGTTGGCAATTATCATTCCTGGAACATAGCGATCAATTCCGGATTCAGACCAACATGGGTAGAGATCGAAGCAAAAAAGATAGATGCTTAATAAAAATACAGAGCGTGCAGTGTAAAAGCTGCACGCTCTGTTGTTTCGCTCTGTTTACCGCAGTTCTGACACAGACAAGTCTGCAGTATAATATGCCGATGGCGGGACTTGAACCCGCACTTTGTCGCCAAAAGTGGATTTTGAGTCCACCGTGTCTGCCATTCCACCACATCGGCGCGATGTACGGTAAATATTATACCATACAGCGTATGATTTGTCAAGCGTCGATATCGTAGAAACGCTTGAAATTCTCGGAGAGTATCATGCGGTTTTCCTCTTCGCTGAAGCCAAGAGCAAAGAAGTTTGCGATTTCGTCAGTATGGCTCCACATCGGGAAATCACAGCCCCAGAATGCATTTTCAACTCCGAACTTGCGTATGCGCTCAGCCGCCTTTTCCGGAGTCATGAACGGCAGCGAGCTGCTGACGTCGATAACAAGATTGGGAAATCCCGTGAGTATGCCCTCGGCGATGTCCCAGCACTGGTATCCGCCCATGTGAGCAGCCTGAACCTTGAGCTTGGGGAAGTTTTTGCAGATGTTTGCAATCCTGTCAGGAGCTGAATATGTATAGCGGTTGTCGCCGCAGTGTATGAGCAGGGGAAGTCTGCCCTCCATCATTTCGTAAATTTTGAATGCCTCGGGAGAATCCGCGTTAAACAGCTGGAAATCGGGGTGAAGCTTTACGCCGTGGAGTCCGAGAGAGATTATCTGCTCGATGTCGCCTTCGAGGTCCTCAGAGAGGGCATGGGTGGTTCCGAAGCCGTAGAAAGAGCGCTCCATAGCGCATTCCTCGGCGATGAAGGTGTTTATGTGTCGAGTCTGCTGAGGCGCGGTAGCTGTCGAGCATACGAGGTACTTGTCAACGCCTATTTTTCTGCCGCTTTTGAGAAGCTTCTCGGGGGTGCCGCAGCCTCTCATGGGGATATCGTAGAACCTGCCGATGTTCACGGTGGCATTTTCTGCTATTTTAGCGGGGAAAATGTGAGCGTGCGCGTCGATTATCTCATAATTCTCGTACTGTTTGTTATCCATAAAAAAGCTCCTTTGAAGAAATTCCAGCTAATATTATACTCCAAACCGCGGGATTTGTCAAATATTGTAAACCTATAGTAACGGCTAAGCTGAGTCTATATGCAGAGCTGGAGCTTACAGTCTGGATTTGAAATCGCTGTAGCCGAAGCTGCGCAGACTCGTGAGGCTCCCGTCGGTTTTCAGCAGGAGTATATCCGGGAGCGGCATACCGTTGAAGGTATTGTTCTTGACCATGGTATAGATCGCCATGTCATCGAAAACGAGCCTGTTGCCGATGCTGAGTGGCTTGTCGAAGGAGTATACGCCTATCGAGTCGCCCGCGAGGCAGGTCTGCGAGCCGAGACGGTATACATAGGGCTTTTCGCCCTCCTTTCCGCTTTCACGGAGCGGCGGACGGTACGGCATTTCAAGCACGTCCGGCATATGGCAGGCTGCGGAGGTATCAAGTATCGCGATTGGCATATCGTTCTCGGTGAGGTCGAGCACCTCTGTCACGAGACAGCCCGCGTTCATCGCTATCGCTTCTCCGGGTTCGAGAAAGACCTCGAGTCCGTACCTTTCCTGAAGGTGCTTTATGCAGCGTTCAAGCCGCGGGATATCGTAATCGCTGCGGGTGATATGGTGACCGCCGCCGAGGTTTATCCACTCCATTTTTTCGAGCACGCCGCCGAATTTCTCTTCGAGGGCGGCAAGAGTTGCTTCAAGGTCGTCGGAATCCTGCTCGCAGAGAGTATGCATATGCAGACCCGTAACGCCTTCAAGGTCGTCTGTCCGGAAGTTTTTCAGAGTGATGCCGAGCCTTGAAACAGGGGAGCATGGGTCGTATATCTCGTGACCCTCCTGAGTGGAAAACTCGGGATTCACGCGCAGTCCGATCTTCTTTCCTGCTGAGAGGACTCTCTCTCGGTAGGTATCGAGCTGCGAGAACGAGTTGAAGATGATATGTCCGCAGTAGGAGACTATCTCATCGAATTCGCTGTCACGGTAGGCGGCGGAGAAAACATGGTTCTCCATGCCCATTTCCTCAAAGCCGAGCCGAGCCTCGAAAAGTCCGCTGCAAGCTGTTCCGTCGAGATATTGTGCGATGAGCGGGTAGAGGTGATAGCACGAGAAAGCCTTCTGCGCGAGGAGTATCTTTGCTCCCGTTCTCTCGCGGACGCCTTTGAGTATCTCTAAATTCCGTATCAGCGCACCCTCGTCCACTATGTAGCAGGGCGAAGGCACGCTGTACTTTATTTCGTCAATTTTATTCATATTATCAGTCAACGAGTGTGGGGTCAAAGTCCTCTTCCCACGGGAGTCCCCACTTGTTGAGAGCCTCCATGAACGGGTCGGGGTCGAACTCCTCGATATTGTAAACGCCTGCACCGCTCCATGTGCCGTTCATGATGAGCATAGCGCCGATCATTGCGGGAACTCCGGTAGTGTAGGAGATAGCCTGCGAGCCGACCTCCTTGTAGCACTCCTGATGATCGCAGATGTTGTAGAGGTAGTAGTTCTTATCCTTGCCGTCCTTTTTGCCGCGGAAGATGCAGCCGATGTTGGTCTTGCCGACTGTTCTCGGACCGAGCGAAGCGGGGTCGGGGAGGACTGCCTTGAGGAACTGGAGCGGAACTATCTCCTTACCCTCGTACATGATAGGCTCGATAGAGGTCATACCAACGTTTTCGAGGCATTTGAGGTGAGTGAGGTAGCTCTGACCGAATGTCATGAAGAAGCGTATGCGCTTGATGCCCTTGATGTTGAGAGCGAGGGATTCGAGCTCCTCGTGGTGGAGGAGGTACATATCCTTTTCGCCGACGCCCTTGAAGTTGTAAACGCGTTTTATCTCCATGGGTTCAGTCTCGACCCATTTGCCGTCCTCGATGTAGCTTCCCTTAGCGGAGACCTCACGGATATTTATCTCGGGATTGAAGTTGGTAGCGAAGGGATAGCCGTGGTCGCCGCCGTTGCAGTCGAGAATGTCGATGTAGTTTATCTCGTCGAACTGGTGCTTCATGGCATAGGCTGAGAAAACTCCGGTAACGCCGGGGTCGAAGCCGCTTCCGAGCAGAGCAGTTATGCCTGCCTCCTTGAATTTTTCGCGGTAAGCCCACTGCCACTTGTACTCGAATTTAGCGGTATCGAGGGGTTCGTAGTTGGCAGTATCAACGTAGTGGGTCTTAGTTGCGAGACAAGCGTCCATGATAGTAAGGTCCTGATAGGGGAGCGCAAGATTCAGCACAACGTCCGGCTTGTAGCTGTTGATAAGAGCGATGAGCTCGTCAACGTTGTCGGCGTTCACCTGAGCGGTCTCGATGACCGTTTTAGTAGTCGGCTGTAGCTTCTCCTTGAGCGCGTCGCACTTCGACTTGGTGCGGCTCGCAATCATGATGCCCTCGAAAGCCTCACTGTTCTGGCAGCACTTGTGGATAGCAACGGAAGCAACTCCTCCGCAGCCGATAATCATACATTTTCCCATTGTTATGACCTCCTGTTATCAATAATTTTTTGTTTTTTTATGCTGAAAATAAAGAATACTGCTATAAGCAGAGTGTAGACGCATTCGATGACTATAAGAACAGTTGAGTATCTGGTATTGCGGATATGTTCTGTTCTTGCTGCGGACTTGTACAGGTCTGCGGGACCGTGTTCGCCTCTTTTCATGTCGTCGTAGCTGGTGTCGTAGCGTTTGTCGTAGGCTATCTCTATGGTATCCCCGACCTTGTCGTGGTTTCCCGCGGAAACGCAGTAAGTATCCGTCTGACCTCCGGCATAAGTGACATCGGCTATCGCGGTATAGTACCTGTCGATGATGCCTATTGCCTTGTAGGTCTTTCCGGTGTAGGTTTTGAGCTCTTTGATTTTGACCTGAGCTGTTGTGTAGTCATTGGGAGCTTTCTGGTAGTCCTCGTAGCCGAGGTCGTACCACTCCTTTTCAAAGCCGGAGGCGTTTATGCAGCCGAAAAGCAGCACCAATGCTCCCGCGATAAGAACGAGCAGTATGCGAAGCTCTCTTTTTGCGATTATTTTATTACCCATTTTTTACCCTATATCATGAAAAGCTTGCTTATGAAAGTGCAAGGAGCATTTCCCTTATGACCTTGCACGCAACGGCAGTTGAGACTCCCGACTGGTCGTATGTCGGGCTGAGCTCGTTCACGTCGCAGCCGACGATGTTGAGCTTGCTGCAAACGAGAGTTATCGCCTTACGCAGATCTTCGAAGCTTACTCCGCCCGCCTCGGGAGTGCCGGTGCCGGGGAATATCGACGGGTCGAGCACGTCGAGGTCGAGGGTGAAGTAGACGTTTTTGCCTGTGAGCTTTTCCACGGTCTGCTCGAGGCCATCGAAGCTGAATTTATGCATTTCGGTGTGCGCGTCCGCGAAGAAGAACTCGTCGCGGTCGCCGCTTCTTATGCCAAACTGGAAGATGTGTCCGTCGCCGACGAGCTCCCAGCAACGCCTCAGCACGCAGGCGTGGGAGAGCGGCTGACCGAGGTATTCCTCGCGCAGGTCGGCGTGAGCGTCAAAGTGGACGATGTAAAGGTCGTCGAACTTCTCCTTTACAGCCATTACCGAGCCGAGAGTCACGAGGTGTTCGCCGCCTATCATGAAGGGGAGCTTGCCGTCGGTGAGTATCTGGTCGGAGCGCTGAGCGATGTCGGCAATGGTGCGTCGTACGCTTCCGAATGGGAGCTCGAGGTCACCGCTGTCGAAGTAGGAGTAGTCGGTCATGTCCTTGTTCTGGTAGGGACTGTAGGTCTCAATGCCGAAGCTCTCACTGCGAATGACCGCGGGAGCAAATCTCGTACCCGGGCGGAAGCTGGTAGTTCCGTCGAAGCCTGCTCCGAAGAGGACGATTTTAGCATCGTCGTATTCGCTGTCGCAGGCGATAAAGGTCTGTACATTCTTATTCAACATCTCTGAGCATCTCCTCTACATAATTTGGAAGCGCGAAGGCTCCGCAGTGGAGCTGCGTGTTGTAATATCTGGTCTTGAGACCGAGCATACTCCATTTGGTGGCGTTGTAATCGCGGACGGGGTGGTACTTCTTTGAAGCGAAGCCGAAGAGCCAGTGTCCGGAGGGATAGGTGGGGATATGTGCCTGATAGACGCGGCTTATGGGGAAGCTCTCGACGATGCGCTTGTGCGAGCGCTGCATAGCGGCAGCGTCTTCGTCGTAGAATGGGCTCTCATGCTGATTTACCATGATGCCGTCCTCGCGCAGAGCCTTGAAGCAGCTTCCGTAGAATTCCTTGGTGAAGAGACCCTCTCCCGGACCGAAGGGGTCGGTGGAATCGACAATGATTATGTCGTACTTGTTTTCGCATCGGCGAATGAACTTTACTCCGTCCTCGCAGAAGATGTGTACTCTTTCGTCGTCAAGACGGCAGGCGGTAGTGGGGAGGAACTTCTTGCAGACCTCTATCACGAGCTCGTCTATTTCGACAAGGTCTATCGACTCGACGTTTTCGTATCGTGTGAGCTCGCGGACAACTCCGCCGTCGCCGGCGCCGATAACGAGGATATTCTTCGGGTCGGGGTGGACTGCCATAGGAACGTGAGTTATCATCTCGTGGTAGATGAACTCGTCCTTCTCGGTGAGCATCATGTAGCCGTCGAGAGTGAGAAAGCGTCCGAACTCCTTGGAATCGAAGACATCGATGCGCTGGAATTCACTGTTTCCGCTGTAGAGCTGGTGGTCTACCTTTATCGAGAACTTGACGTTTGGTGTATGTCTTTCAGTGAACCATAATTCCATTTTGAAACTCCAAAAGCTTATTCGGGCTTTTTACCGGGCTCAGGAGCTTTGGAGGGGTCAATTCCGTTGGCTTTGAGCACGAATCTGAGGATAAGGGGCTGAAATATGTAGATGATGCAGTATGCGACAGCAAAGCTGAAAATGAACGACTTTATGAACATTATCGGGAAAGGCGGGAAGTGAGCATGACCGTTGCTTGCCTTTGTGACAATCATGCGGACGAGAGCAACCATTGCAAGTGTGAGGAATGGCGTATAGATGAGGTCGGAGATAAATGTCGAGATGAGCTTAGCCGGGAGAGTCCTCTCCTTTATTTTGAGAGCATGAAGAGCTCCGCCCTCAATCTTTCTCATGGGGATAATGAAGCTCACGGCAAAGCTGATGAGAGCGCTTGTACCGAAGCTTATGAGCCATGTGTACATATCGGGCTTTTCAGCAGCCATAGTGTTCGTGGTCGAGAGGCAGAGGCTTATCACGAAGCCCATGAGGATATTCATATGAAATCCTACTTTTTTCATTTTCTTCTGCATATCCATAAAAAACTCCTTAAAAATATAATGATATATTCAGGCAAGAACGTTCAGACGCTCGATATTGATGTCCTCAGTACCGGTCATCTGACAGCCCTTTTCCTTTGCGTACCTTATGTACTCGATTATCTCGGGGGTGATGAGCTCGCCGGGAGCGAGTATCGGTATCCCGGGAGGGTAGCACATTACAAATTCGGTACAGACCTTTCCCGCTGATTCTCCGAGGGGGACGGAGACCTTGTCGGCGTAGAATGCCTTTCGCGGAGCCTCAGACACTACCGGAGCTATATACTCGTGGCTGAGCATATCGGCTCCGCTCCTGCCGAAGCGGCGTTTTATCTCTGAGAGCGCACTGATAAGGCGTTCGATGTCGCGTTTTCTGTCGCCGACCGAGATATAGGCGAGGATATTTCCGATGTCGCCGAATTCTATCTGAATGTCGTACTCATCGCGGAGCAGGTCGTAGACCTCGATACCGGCAAGTCCTACCGGAAGAGTGAACACGCTCAGCTTTGAGACGTCGAAATCGAAGATGCTGTCGCCGTTTATGAGCTCGCTCGAGTAGGCGTAATATCCGCCGATATCGTTTATCTCGGAGCGGGCATACTCAGCCATTTCGACGGTTTTGGCGAATATCTCCCTGCCGCTGAGGGCGAGACGCTTGCGTGAGATATCAAGGCTCGACAGCAGCAGATACGATGCGCTGGTGGTCTGTGTGAGGTTGATTATCTGGCGCATATAGTCGCTGTTTATGCGGTCTCCCATGAGGAGAAAGGAGCTCTGGGTGAGGCTTCCTCCGGACTTGTGCATACTCACCGAAGCGATATCTGCTCCTGCCGCCATAGCTGTGACGGGGAAGCTGTCGCCGAAGTAGAAATGGGTACCGTGAGCCTCGTCCACGAGGACGAGCATACCGTGGGCGTGAGCGAGCTCGGTAATCCTTCTGAGGTCAGAGCAGATGCCGTAATAGGTGGGATTATTTACCATAATCGCCTTTGCATCGGGGTTATCGCGGATAGCCTGTTCGACCTGAGAGACCGACATTCCGAGGGCGATACCGAGCTGCTTGTTGACGTCGGGATTGACGTATACAGGCACGGCTCCGGTGAGGATAAGAGCGTTTATAGCGCTTCTGTGGACGTTTCGGGGCATGATTATCTTGTCGCCCTCCTTGCAGGCGTACATTATCATGCTCTGGACTGCCGAGGTAGTTCCGCCGACCATGAAGAATGCATTTGCAGCCTTGAAAGCCTGAGCCGCGAGCATTTCCGCGTCCTTGATGACGGAGACGGGGTGGCAGAGGTTATCGAGGGGCTTCATGGAGTTGACATCGACGTTCATGCAGTCCTCGCCGAGAAATTCAGTAAGCTCCATATTGCCGCGACCGCGCTTGTGACCGGGCACATCGAAGGGGACTACCCTCATGCGGCGGAATTTGCGCAAAGCCTCGTATATAGGAGCATTTACCTGTGAAAGCTCAGTCATTGCCGTACACGTTCCTTCCGCTGAAAATTTCTATCATCTCGCGCCTTAGGGCGTTGGTGATGTCGAGGCGGCTCCGGGGCGGGAGCTCGTGGACATCGGTGTTGAAGAGGTAGTTTTGCAGCACGATGTCCTTTATCAGCATCTTTGTATGGAACATATTCGCCTGATAGACGTTGATATCCACGGCGTCGTACTTATCGAGGATAGAGGAATCTATATAATTCTGGATAGAGGTGATATCGTGGTCGATGAAGAGCTTTTCGCCGTCGAGATTACGGGTAAAGCCGCGGACACGGTAGTCCATGGTGATGATATCGGAATCGAAGCTGCCGATGAGGTAGTCGAGCGCCGTAAGAGGAGTTATCTTGCCGCAGGTAGCGACATCGATATCGACGCGGAAGGTAGCTATGCTGGTATCGGGGTGATACTCGGGGTAGGTATGCACGGTAACGTGGCTCTTGTCGAGGTGAGCCACGGTCTCGCGTCCGGCGGGTATCATGGTATCATCAGCGATGAGGAAGGTCGCCGAGGCTCCCTGAGGGTCATAGTCCTGACGCGAAACGCTGAGCACCTGAGCGCCAATCATCTCGGTAAGATGAGTTATGATATCGGTTATACGCTCAGAGTTGTACTGCTCGTCTACATAAGCGATGTACTCGAGCTGAGCCTTAGGAGTTTTCGCATAACAGACATCGTATATATTAAAGCTGAGCGATTTTGTCAGATTATTGAATCCGTAAAGCTTGAGTTTATTTTCCATATTACACACCTCAGAATAAAAACGTACAAATAAAAAACGTACAGACTTATCAAGCCTGTACGTGCTGGGTCCACATATCTGAATGCATTAAGTGGTTTCAGAGTCTATTTAAGCAAAGATACCTTTTACTACTCTTATTGACCTTTCACAAGCTGATAAAACTTATAAAAAAATATATAATCAATAAGGCAACAGAAGTTGCCAGCCGATTGATCGGCGGTCGGCATTTGACCCGCTGTCCGTATGGCGTTTATCTCCCGGAAAATCGGGAGAGGTCAAAGATCTTGCTCTGAAACCGAAGCTTCTCTGCAATTTTCTAATATTTTATCACAAAACAGAGTTTTTGTCAAGCGAAACGACAGAAAATTAACACTATGTATATATATTTCTCTGATAAAGCGATAAACAGCTCAGATAAACCTGATTATGAGATATACGAGCAGTCCCGCCTGCCATAACAGACCGGCGATGTTGACTGCCCAGAAGTACCAGTGCTTTGTCTTGTGGCGAAAGACCTCCATACCGGCTAAAGCACCGGCTGCTCCTCCGAGGAAACCGGACAGGAGCAGGGTGGATTCGCGTATGCGCCACTTTTTCTTTTCGGCTTTTACCTTGTCTATCTTGTACATCACGAATGCGACAAGGCTCACTATCACGAGATATGCCGCATATACGGCGAGTATCTGCTTGGTCATTTTAATCCTCCTGTTCGCTGAGACTGAAATCCGTATCGAGCGTACAAACGAGCTCGTATTTCGGGTACTTAGCGGTTATTTTTTCTGTGACCTTTTTGTATACGGCGAGGCGGTCCGGAGCGTCAAAGCTGACGATTATATCGAACTGTATCACCTTCGCTGCTTCGTCGAGGTAGAATCCGTGTGCCTCGAGCACGTTTTCGACCGACATCGCAATGCTGTAGATGTCGCTGCGCATCTCTATTTCGTGGGTATCGGTCTCGCTGTAGGTGTAGACGCTGAGCGCGGTCAGGATAATGTTATGCCGCAGGTAGAGGTCGATAGTTATCATGCGCTGGAGCTGGTCTATATCGCGGGCAGTGAGCTTATCCGAGACCTCGATATGTGCCGAGCAGTTTATCCTGTCGGGACCGTAATCGTGGAAGATGAGGTCGAAGACACCGCGCACCTCGGGGAAGGAGGTTATGCACTCGCGGACCTTCCGAGCGGTATCGGCTCCGATGCGCTGACCGAGCAGGTGGGAGATGGTGCCGGTGAGCATATCGAGTCCTGACTTGATGATGATGAGGGATATTACAGCTCCGAGCCACGCCTCGAGGCTGATGTGCCATATCAGGAATATTATCGCCGCCGCGAGGGTCGAAGCGGAGATTATCGAGTCCATGAGGGCGTCAGTACCCGAGTTGACAAGAGAGTCCGAGTTGACGCGCTTTCCGGTCTTTTTGACGTATGTTCCGAGCAGTATTTTCACGACTATCGCCGCCGAGACGATGATTATCGCGGCAGCCGAGTAGTCGGGCGTCCGGGGCGAGACAATCTTCTTCACCGACTCCACAAACGACGTTATACCGGCGTAGAGAATGATTACGGAGATTATCATCGAGCTGAGATATTCGGCTCTGCCGTGACCCCACGGATGTTTGCGGTCGGGCTGTTTTTTTGCGAGCTTGGTGCCGATTATCGTTATAAGCGACGAGCCGGCATCGCTGAGGTTGTTCACCGAGTCGAGAGTTATCGCGATAGAGTGCGAGAGGAGTCCTACAACAGCCTTGAACGCCGACAGAGCGACATTTGCGCCGATGCCTATCATACTTGTGCGGACGATAGTTTTCTCGCGTGCAGCCTCTTCAGCGCTGTGGTCGGGGAAAAGGTCTGATGACATGATATCACCTGCTTCATATTAGATTAATACTATTATATATATTATATCAGCAGTATGTGACTTTTTCAATATTTTAAAAGTAGATTCAGCTAACTGCGCTTGATTTTTTTATGTCAATGTGATATAATCAAATTCGTGATGTTTTCAGAAAGGAAGATATTCTTGGAACGTAATTTTTTGCGCGGACTGAACCACGGGCTCCCGATAGGACTCGGCTATCTGTCGGTCTCATTCGGATTCGGGATACTTGCTGTCAAGAACGGCTTGTCGGTATTTCAGTCCTCGGTGATATCAGCTTCAAACCTCACCTCAGCGGGGCAGGCAGCAGGAGTCGAGATAATCGCGGCTGGCGGCGCTCTGCTTGAGATGATACTTGTTCAGCTGACGATAAATATCAGGTATTCACTTATGGCGCTGTCGCTTTCACAGAAGCTTGACAAGAGCTTCACAACGCCTCACAGACTTCTCGCCTCGTACGGCATTACGGACGAGATATTCGCCGTGTGTTCGGCTCAGCGCGGAGCTCTTACTCCTGCCTATATGTACGGCATGATACTAATATCGGCGGTGGGCTGGGTGCTCGGAACATTTCTCGGAGCTTCCGCCGGAGAGCTTCTTCCGCCTTCAGTGACTTCTGCAATGGGGATAGTCCTTTACGGAATGTTTATCGCGATAATAATACCTCCCTCGCGCAAGCGGAAGAGCATACTGTTCGTGACCATTGCAGCTGCGGTGCTAAGCATTTTTTTCAGGTATGTCCTGACGTTTATTTCCGGCGGATTTGCAATGATGATATGCGCTATCGTCGCGGCAGCGCTCGGAGCATGGCTTTTTCCCGTGCCTGATGAAGGGGAGGGGACGTAATGCCAGTTTATGTTTATATAATTCTCATGGCAGGCGTGACCTATATAATAAGAATGCTCCCGTTCACTTTTTTCAGAAAAAAGATAGAGTCAAAATTCGTGCGGAGCTTCCTGATGTATATTCCATATGCAGTGCTTAGTGCGATGACTATCCCTTCTATTTTCACAAGCACCGGAAATGTTGTTACGGCTGTTGTAGGAACTGTAGTTGCAGTAGTCCTTGCATTCTTCGACCTGCCGCTTATCGTGGTAGCACTTTCAGCTTCACTTGCCGCATTTCTTACTGGACTTATAGCATGATAAAACCGCTGCCGGACATGGTTCCGACAGCGGTGTTTTTACATATTAAAGGAGAAGCTGTTTGAGTCGTGCTGAGGGAGCTTGCTTTCAGCGGGACGCTTGTTTTCGCGTGATTCAGCAGTGATTATCTGCAGGTGTATCTTATCCGTTGCCATTGCAATGAATTCAGCGTTGCTCGGACGTTCACTGAGCGGCGACGAAGCATAACCGAGGCAGGCGCTTATGTTCATGCTGCCATTCCTGTCCCAAGCAATGCTTATTGCGTGGCGTATAGCACGTTCAACGCGTATGGGAGTGGTTTCGTATTTTTCAGCGACTTTGCTGTAGAGTCGTTTTGTTATGCTGTCGAGCATGGTCTTGTCACTGAGACATTCTATTATGCAGGCGCGAACGTATCTGTAGCCCTTGATATGCGCAGGGATACCAGCCTTGCGTATGAGCTCCGTAGTCAGGAGATTGGCATTCTGGCAGTTCTTATCGGGGGCAGTATCGGCAACAGAGCGTACAATATCTGCAAGCCTGCTTATATCTATCGGCTTTACGAGGAAATATGAAGCTCCGAGCGAGAGGATCTGCTTTTTGATGAAGTTGTTGTCGATCTCTGAAAGAACAATGAATGCCGGACTCTTTGAAACGAGCGGAAATACTTTTTGCATAATCGCTGCAGCATCAGTGTTTTCGAGAGTGAGGTCGAGGATAACGACATCAGGCTTGTCTGAAAGGATAGAACTGATGATTGAAGGGGCGTTTGCACTGCGGGTGTAAGCGTAGATCTGGTTCTTGGTGAGTTCTGCGGCGATTTTGACTCCGTGCGGAGCAGAGTCGTCACAAATTAGTGCTTTGATCATTGGTTGGTACATTGTTTATGTCTCCTTTTAAAGTTTTTACAAGAAAATTATACTACGGGTTTTGGTGTTTGACAAGGGGTGAATTAGGTGGGTTATGTCGAAAATAAAGAAAAAAATTAAATTTCGTAAAAAATATACGAATATTTTTGAAAATCATCGAAACTATATATTTTTGTTTTTATGTGATATAATTCATTGATTTATAAGTTATAGTTATAATAAAAATATTTCTATCTGACTATTGACTTTTGATACTCTATGGTGTATAATATTTATTGTGATTTGCGAGTGTGCTGGAATAGGCAGACAGGCACGTTTGAGGGGCGTGTGTCGAGAGACGTATGGGTTCAAGTCCCATTACTCGCACCATAGTGGACAGATGGCTGAGCTGGTCTAAGGCGCACGACTGGAACTCGTGTATAC
>JAEEGL014532833.1_pt1 | contig 12947 bp, 7 predicted proteins | sample 9134231 | NCBI WGS metagenome assembly JAEEGL01 (sample SAMN16246548, study PRJNA631951) | gut metagenome | biome: gut microbiome; feature: rumen; material: fiber-attached | host: Bos | place: Iran: Karaj | collected 2018-10 | reverse complement strand
GCCAGTCCGGGCATTCCGCTCACTTCCTCGGCAATGGTGATGGCGTTTTTGTTCACCTCGTGAATGAGCTTGTTGGCCAGGGTGAGGTAACAAATGGCATTGTCGTCCTGATGGCCGTTGAAGTAGTCGCCGTAGTTGGTGAATGCCTCTCCGAGTCCGTGGCTATAGTAGAGCATGGAGGTGACGCCGTCGAAGCGGAAGCCGTCGAAGTGGAACTCCTTCATCCAGTACTTGCAATTGGAGAGCAAGAAGTGGAGCACCTCGTCCTTTCCGTAGTCGAAGCAAAGGGAATCCCAAGCCGGATGCTCGTGCCTGTCGCCGGGATAGAAGAACTGGTTGGGGTCTCCACAGAGGTTTCCCAGACCTTCCACCTCGTTTTTCACGGCATGCGAGTGAACGATGTCCATGATGACGGCGATGCCGTTCTTGTGGGCGGTGTCGATGAGCTCCTTGAGTTCCTCGGGTGTTCCGAAACGGCTGCTGGGAGCGAAGAAAGAACTGACATGATAGCCGAAGGAGCCGTAGTAGGGATGCTCCTGGATGGCCATTATCTGAATGCAATTATAGCCGTCGTTGATGACGCGGGGCAACACGTTCTCCTGGAACTCCCTGTAGGAGCCTACTTTTTCGGCATCCTGCCCCATTCCCACGTGGCACTCGTAGATGAGCAGTGGCCGTGTGTTGGGCTTGAAGTTTTTCTTTTTCCATTCGTAGGGCTTCGCGGGGTTCCACACCTGTGCCGAGAAAATTTTGGTCTGCTCGTCTTGCACCACCCTGGTGGCCCATGCGGGAATGCGCTCGCCCTCTCCGCCGTTCCACCTGACGTGCATCTTGAAGAGGTCGCCGTGCTTCATGGCCTTCGACGGCAACTTGAGTTCCCAGTTACCGGTTCCCTCAATGCGCTTGGCCTTGTACTTGTCGTTTTCCTGCCAGTTGTTGAAGTCGCCGACGAGGAAAATCTCGGTGGCGTTGGGTGCCCATTCCCTGAACACCCATCCGCGGGCCGTCTTGTGGAGTCCGAAATAATCGTAGCCGCTGGCGAAGTCCTCCAGGGTTGTTTTTCCGTTGCGTGTCAGCTGGTTGATTTTCCAGAGTGCATGGTCGTGTCGGCCCTTGATGGCGTCTTCAAAGGGTTCCAGGTAGCCGTCGTTCTGGACGAGTCCTATGTGCTTGGGCGCTCTGCTCAATGTGCGTTTCTTTGGCGTGGCCTCGGTTTTCGAGGCCGGTTTCTTTGTATCCATAATGCTCTGTTATACTCTGACTTTGAAAATTGCTTTTTTTATCTCTTTTTCTTCCGAAATGCAGGGTGCGTGTCCGTCTTGTGGCCAGAAGATGACCATCTGTCCGGGCTTGCATGTGACGTAGGTCTGGGCGATGCCCTCGTAGAACGAAATGTCCTTCGCCTCGTTGTAGTCGGCGGCGGGGAGCTCGCTGCAGGGCGTATAGCCGAAGTCCTCGGCGGTGCTCAGGGGAATCTGAATGTCGAGCATCCTGCGATGCGACTCCAGCCTTGCCTCCTGTCGCGTTTTGCCCTTGGCACGCTGAATGTTTACAAACAGGTCGTCGCCCTTGATGAAGTGCTTGCCCTCTTCAAGGGTGTTGAGGTCGTTGTTTTTCAAGAAGTCTGCCACCTCTTTGAACAAGGGGTTCAGGCTTTCGTAGAAACTGAGTTTTTCGATTGTGTCTATTATCATCGGTGATGGGGTTTATAGGGTTTACAGGGTTTCATGGTGGATGATGCGGAAGGCGAAGGTCAGTTGGCGGGTTGTTTGATTCCGCGTGAATAGGTGCCGGTTTCGGTCACCTTTCCGCTCTTGTCCTTCATCACGTATTTTCCGTCGCGTTCGTCGTCCTTGTACGAGCCTTCAAAGCGCACGCCGTTCTTGTCCTCCTCGATGGCGGGACCGTTGCGTTTTCCGTTTTTATAGATGCCCTTGAAGCGTGTGCCGTTATGGTAGTGAATGACGATTTCGCCGTCAATGTCGCCGTCCTTGAAATTGCCATCGAAGACGTCGCCGGTTTTTTTCGAGAGTTTTCCCCTGCCGTTCTGCTTGTCGGCCTTCCACGAGCCGGTGTAAACGTCGCCGTTTTTCCATGTGAAGGTTCCCTGCCCGTCTTTGTCGCCGTTGAGGAAATGCCCGGTATATTTGTCGCCGTTGGCATAGCGGAACACGCCTTCGCCGGTGCGCTCGCCCTGCACGTATGAGCCGTCGTAGCGGTCGCCGTTCTGGAACTTATAGGTTCCGCGGCCGTCCTGGAAATCGCCTTTCCACTCGCCGGTGTATTCGTCGCCGTTGGAGTATTTGTTGGTCCCCTTTCCGTGGCGCATATTGTTTTCCCAATAGCCGTCGTAGCTGCTTCCGTCGCCCCAGTCGAAGAAGCCCTTGCCCCACTTCATGTCGTTTCGCCATTCGCCGTCGTAGAAGGCACCGCTGGCGAAGGTGTATTTTCCCTTGCCGTGGCGCAGGTCTTTCTCCCAGTAGCCGTCGTAAATGTCGCCGTTGTAGTAGTACATCACGCCGTGGCCCTGCTGGTAGTCGCGGAACCACAGGCCCACGTACTTGTTGTTGTTCATCGAGTAGAACGTGCCGCGGCCGTGCTGCTGGTCGGCCATCCACTCGCCCTCGTATTTCTCTCCGTCGGCAAAGGTATATACGCCCTGGCCTTCGCGCCGGCCTTTCACGTATTCTCCCTCATACATGTCGCCGTTCTTGTAGATGGCGCGGCCCTTGCCTTGTGGCTTGCCGCCCGACATTTCGCCCTGATACTGGCCGCCGTCCTTGGTCAGGCACGAGCCCAGCGTGATTTGTGCGCTCGCTCCTGCGGGCAACAGGAGCATGAGCAGTGCAACTATTTTTGTTTTCACGTCTTTCTTGTTTTAAAAATCACTACAAAGGTAACAACAATCTTTCACACGGCAAAACTTTTTTTACTTTGTTCATAAATCGGCCCCGTAAGCCTGCATTTTTTTTGATTTTTTTCAAATCACAAGGGGGAGGCGGACATACACCTTATATTATATACAAGTTCCTCAAGCTTGTTTGTCTTTTGGAATTTTGGAATTTTGGAGTGCATTTCATTTAGCGGAACGCAATCATTTTGTCAAAATTTTTCAATACTTTTTGGTTAATCCAAGAGGTTTGACGGCAAATTTCGGGGAGAGATTTGGCAGTTTGAGAGGAGAAATTTGGCAAATCTCTCGCCGAAATTTGCCGTCAAACTTGGAAGGATTTTCAAACTGCTGATATTCAATACCTTACAAGACCAAAGCCAAAATGGTTTATTTTGTCAAATATTTTTACCGGTTTTTACCTATACCGCTATCCGTACCTTTAGATAAGGTACTTGCACTTGGAAATGAAAAGAAAAACAAGTTTTCCTTTTGCATTATTACTCGTTTATCCGTACCTTTGGATAAGGTACTCTCACTCGGAAATGAAAAGAAAAACAAGTTTTCCTTTTGCATTTCGCTCGTTTATCCGTACCTTTGCAACGAAATTTAACCGGGCACCGGCCCTCACTTGTCAGAGGGAGCCCAACCAGATTGCAAAAAAAATGAAAGTAATGAAATTCGGCGGCACATCAGTAGGTACCGTCACAAGCATCCTTAGCTTGAAGAAAATTGTGGAGAAAGAAGCACGGCAACAACCCATTGTCGTGGTTGTCAGTGCCCTTGGCGGCGTCACCGATAAGCTGCTCGCCCTCTCGCAAATGGCCCTGAGGGGCGACGAACGCTACAAGGCCGAGTTTGAGGCCGTAGTGAACCGCCACCACCAGATGATCGACACCATCATCACCGACCCTCGTAAGCGCGAAACCCTTTTCAACCAGGTGGATGCCCTCTTCGACCAACTGAAGAGCATCCTCTTCGGCGTGTTCCTCGTGCACGACCTGAGCAAGAAGACGCAAGACGCCATCGTGAGCTACGGCGAGCGCCTCAGTTCACACATCGTGGCAACACTCATCAAGGGGGCACGCCGCATGAACGCCCGCGACTTCATACGCACGGAGCGCAAGAACGGCAAGCACATCCTCGACGCGGAGCTCACCAACCAACTGGTGCGCAAGGCTTTCCTGCCACAAGACGGGATGCCGGCCGCGCAATGGAAAATCGCCGTGGTGCCGGGCTTCATCAGCCGCGACCGCGACACCCACGAAACCACCAACCTGGGGCGCGGGGGCAGCGACTACACCGCCGCCATCATTGCCGCGGCGCTCAACGCCGAGGTGCTCGAGATATGGACCGACGTGGACGGCTTCATGACCGCCGACCCGCGCGTCATCAAAACGGCCTACACCATCAACAACCTGTCGTATGTGGAGGCCATGGAACTCTGCAACTTCGGCGCCAAGGTCATCTATCCGCCAACCATCTACCCGGTGTGCGTGAAAAACATTCCCATCAAGGTGAAAAACACCTTCAACCCCTCGCACCCCGGCACACTCATCCAGCAGACCATCGACAACGACCAGAAACCCATCAAGGGCATTTCGAGCATCAGCGGCACGTCGCTCATCACCGTGTCGGGACTGTCGATGGTGGGCGTCATCGGCGTGAACCGAAGGATTTTCTCGTGTCTGGCCGACAACGGCATCTCGGTGTTCATCGTCTCGCAAGCATCGTCGGAAAACTCCACGAGCATCGGCGTGCGCGACGACGATGCCGACGCCGCCGTTAAGGTGCTCAACGAGGAATTTTCAAAAGAGATAGCCACGGGAGCCATGTTCCCCATGCACGTGGAAAGCGGACTGGCCACCATCGCCATCGTGGGCGAGAACATGAAGCACACACCGGGCATCGCCGGAAAACTTTTCGGAACACTCGGAAGAAGCGGCATCTCGGTCATTGCCTGTGCGCAGGGAGCCTCGGAAACCAACATTTCGTTCGTCATTGAAGGGAAATACCTGAGAAAGGCGCTGAACGTGCTCCACGACTCTTTCTTCCTCTCGGAATACAACGTGCTCAACCTCTTCATCTGTGGAGTGGGAACCGTGGGAAGCAAGCTCATTGAGCAAATCAGGAGCCAATACGAGGAACTGAAGCAGAACCGCCGGCTCAAGCTCAACGTGGTGGGCATTGCCAGTTCAAAGAACGCCATCTTCAGCCGCGACGGCATCGACCTCGACACTTACAAAGAGCAGCTTCAAAGCTCGGCTCCAAGCAACATTTCACGGCTCAGGGACGAAGTCATCGGCATGAACATTTTCAACAGCGTTTTCGTGGATTGCACTGCAAGTAAGGATGTTGCGAGCCTCTACCAATCGTTTGTGGAACACAACATTAGCGTGGTGGCGGCCAACAAGATTGCCGCCTCATCGGACTACGGAAGCTATCTTAAACTAAAGAACACGGCACTGGCAAGAGGGGTGAAATTCAGGTTTGAAACCAACGTGGGCGCCGGACTGCCCATCATCGGCACCATCAACGACCTTTGCAATTCGGGCGACCGGATTTTGCGCATAGAGGCAGTACTCAGCGGAACGCTCAACTTCATTTTCAACACCATCTCGGCTACCACGCCGTTCTCCGAAACCGTAAGAAGGGCCAAGGAAGAGGGCTATAGCGAACCCGACCCGCGCATCGACCTCAGCGGGAAAGACGTCATCAGGAAACTCGTCATCTTGACAAGAGAGGCCGGCTACCAAGTGGAACAGGAGGATGTGGAAAAGCATCTTTTCGTGCCCGACGAATACTTCGCCGGAACGCTGGAACAGTTCTGGGAAAACCTGCCAAAGCTCGACAAAGACTTTGAGGAAAGGCGGCAAATGCTTGAAAAACAAGGGAAACGCTGGCGTTTCGTGGCTACCATGGAATGTGGAAAAACAAACGTGGCACTGAAAGAAATAGGCCAGGGACATCCCTTCTACAACCTTGCCGGAAGCAACAACATCGTATTGCTGACAACGGAGCGCTATCACGAATACCCCATGCTCATACAAGGCTATGGGGCCGGTGCCAGCGTAACTGCGGCGGGCGTGTTTGCCAACATCATGTCAATTGCAAATATCTAACCATCCGACTATGAAACACATTATCATTCTCGGCGACGGAATGGCCGACAAACCCGTGGAACGCCTTGGCGGAAAAACACCCCTGCAATATGCCCGCACACCATTTATGGACCTGTTGGCAAGAAAAGGAAGGACCGGACGGCTGATGACCGTGCCCGAAGGATTTCCTCCGGGGAGCGAAGTAGCCAACACCGCCATCATGGGGTATGACCTCAACAGGGTGTATGAAGGGCGCGGACCGCTCGAAGCCGCAAGCATCGGCTACGAGATGGCCGACGACGACCTGGCCCTGCGATGCAACATCATCACGTTGGAAGACGGGCGCATTGTAACGCACAACGGCGGAAACCTGCAGACCGACGATGCCGACGTGCTCATACATTACCTGAACGAACACCTCGCCAACGAAAGGGTGCGCTTCATCACAGGCATCCAATATCGTCACCTGCTCATTGTAAAAGGAGGAAACAAGCACATTGAATGTTCACCGCCCCACGACCATCCGGGCGAACAATGGCAACCGTTGTTGGTGAAAGCCGGCAACGACCCCGACAAGGACGGGAAAAGGCTTTCTCCGCAACAAACCGCCGACCTGCTGAACGACCTCATCATCCGTTCACAACAACTGTTGGCCGAGCATCCGTTCAACCAAGAACGGAAGGCAAAAGGGCTGAGGCAGGCCAACAGCATCTGGCCTTGGAGCGGCGGATATCGCCCCTCCATGCAGACGCTCATGGAGCTTTACCCTCAGATAAATACCGGGAGCGTTATTTCCGCCGTTGACCTCATTCGCGGAATAGGCCATTACGCCGGCCTCGACATTGTGAAAGTGGAAGGGGCAACCGGCCTTTCCGACACCAACTACGAGGGAAAGGCACAGGCCGCCATTGAGGCCCTGAAGACGCAAGATTTCGTATTCCTCCACGTGGAAGCCAGCGACGAAGCCGGGCACGACGGCGATTTGCAATTGAAAATCCGAACGATTGAAGACCTCGACAGTCGCATCGTAAAACCCATCTACGAAGAAGTCAGCCAGTGGGACGAGCCGGTCTGCATGGCCGTCCTCCCCGACCACCTCACGCCTGTCGAGATGCGCATCCACGTTGGAGAGCCCGTTCCGTTCCTTATCTGGCATCGGAATATTGTTGCAGACGAAGTAGAACAATACGACGAAATAAGTTGCGTGAGTGGAAGTTACGGACTGCTTAAACTTCAAGAGTTCATGCAGGAACTAATGAAAAACGCATAACTCCCCCACCATCATCAACAAAAGAAACAACCCATAAAATGAAATACTACAGCACCAATCAACAGGCACCTTTGGCCACGCTCGAAAAGGCCGTGGTAAAAGGTTTGGCCGAAGACCGCGGGCTCTACATGCCCGAAAAAATCAACCGGTTGCCACAATCGTTTTTCGACAACATCCAGGACATGTCGTTCCAAGAACTGGCATGCCATGTGGCCGATGCCTTCTTCGGCGAGGACGTGGAAAAAGACGCGCTCCACAAAATTGTGGAAGACACATTGTCCTTCGACTGCCCCGTGGTCCGCGTGGAGGACAACATCTACGCCCTGGAACTATTCCACGGTCCCACGCTGGCCTTCAAGGATGTGGGAGCGCGGTTCATGGCGCGCCTTTTAAGGTACTTCAACAAAGAGGAACGGGTGAACGTGCTCGTGGCCACCTCGGGCGACACGGGTTCGGCGGTGGCCAACGGATTCCTCGGCGTGGAGGGCATCCATGTCTTTGTGCTTTATCCCAAAGGCAAGGTCAGCCCCATTCAGGAATGTCAGTTCACCACCCTGGGCCGCAACATCACGGCCATTGAGGTGGACGGCGTGTTCGACGACTGCCAGGCACTGGTGAAAAACGCTTTCATGGACAGCGAGTTGAACGCCCACATGCGCCTGACTTCCGCCAACAGCATCAACGTGGCCCGTTTCCTTCCGCAAGCCTTCTACTATTTCAACGCCTATGCACGGATGAAGAAAATGGGGCTGGCCGACAACCTCGTGATGTGCGTGCCAAGTGGCAATTTCGGAAACATCTGCGCTGCACTCTTCGGACACGAAATGGGGCTGCCCGTCAAGCGTTTCATCGCCGCCAACAATGCCAACGACATTTTCTACAACTACCTGCAGACGGGCATCTACGAGCCGAAGCCGTCACGCCAGACGCTCGCCAATGCCATGGACGTGGGCGACCCGAGCAACTTCGCACGCATCTACGACCTCTACGGCAAAAGCCATGAGCGCATCACATCGCTCATCAGCGGAGCCACCTACTCCGACGAGGACATCATGAGGACCATGCGCCAATGCTTTGCCGACACGAACTACATCCTCGACCCCCACGGAGCGTGCGGCTATCAGGCATTGAAAGAGCTGCTCAAACCCGGAGAAACGGGCGTGTTCTGCGAAACGGCACATCCGGCAAAGTTCAAGGAAAAGGTTGACGACATTCTTGGAATCGACGTTGAAATCCCCGAGCGCCTCGCCGCGTTCATGAAAGGCCAAAAGCAGAGCATCCCGCTCAGCAAAGACTTCCCCGAGTTCAAGGCTTTCTTGATGCAGCAATAACCCACAACTCTCTAAGTAAAAACGAGATGAGGAAAACCGTTATTGGTTTTCCTCATCTCGTTTTTTTTCTTTAGCCGACCTTCAAAGCCGTATCACCGACGACCCTTTCACCAGTTCTTCGCGACTATCAATCTGCACGATATAGACGCCCTTGGGCAGACCTGCCGTAGAGATGCGTGCCGTTTCGCCAACTCCGCACGAACAACCCTTCAACTTCCGCCCGTCGGTAGAAAAGAGCGTCACCCGGAAGGGCTGGCGCGGACGGTCAGCAAACGAAACGGAGAGCACGCCGTCGGCCAACGACAATTGCGCATTACGCGAATGCTCTTGTGATATTTCGCGGATGCCCGATACGCCGAGAACGTCGAGCAGACCGCGGTAAATGTCGATTTCGCCGTGGCCATACCAGTTGTTGGGATACTCAAGCGCAGGGTCATAGTGCTTGCAAGTGCGCGAGAAAATGGCCTTCACGTCGTCGGGCGTAAGGTCGGGCTTGGCCTGCAACCAGATGGCAATGCCCGCCGCCACTATGGGCGTTGACATCGACGTGCCGAAATCGCTGTGCCAGGCATAGGTGCGGCCGTTGAAGTCGAAGCGCTGCACGTCCATCACCAAGTTGGGATAATGGCTGATGTAGAAGCTGCTATAGGCAGAAATGACATTGGTGCCCGGTGCCATCACGTCGGGCTTCACGGCACCGTAGAAAGTGGGTCCCACCCCCGAATAATCGCTCCGCTCCCCGTTCTCGCCGTGGTCCTCCACGCGCCACTGGCCCTTGATATTGAGCACACGGGTGCGGTAGCCGGTGGCGCCCACGCAAATCACGTCGGGCGCACTTCCGGGAGTATATACGCTATGGGTGTTTTCGCCGTCGCAAAACATTCCGGCATATTGTCCCTCGCGGTCGATGAACGTGCCGGTGCTACTGAACAATTCCACGTCGGCATCCTCGCCCACCATCTCAAACGCGATGGGCACATCATAGCCGAAGCGGTTGCCGGTGAGGCATTTCACATACACCTCCACCGCCATTTTCGTTTCGTCGTAGCAGGTGGGATAGGCGGCCATCATGAAGGCGTAGGGCTCGCCCGCCACGTCCACCGTGTCAACGAGCAGGGAGTCGGCACAAAGATAGATGTCGGCCGTGTGCTTGGTCACCACGTCGGGCGCATCGGCATTGTTAAAGACGTTCATGCGAACGTCGAAATGCTGGTCGCTCCTGAACGTGAAGTAAACGGCATTCTTGGAATAGCCGATGAAGGTGCCCCGGGCCTCCACGCCCTTTTCCTTGTGCAAATAGGTTTTCACATGGCCCTCGTTGCCTGCCGAGGCCACGATGATATGTCCCGGGCCCACCATCTGGCTGAGCACCTCATAGAGCAGCACATCGTCGCCGTAGAGGTCCTGGTGCGCCCCCTCGCTGAAGGACACCACGCAGGGCAGGCCGCGGCTGTCGGCATAGTCGAAGATGTACTTGAAACCCAGGGCGTCGGTGGCCGATGTGTATTTATAGACGTCCTCGTCTCTTAGAAACTCCCTGTCGTTGCCGACGTAGTTGCTCACCAGGCAGAGGTCGCTCTCGAAGGCAATGCCGCGGTAAGGACTGTCGTAGCCGCTGCCCGCCGCCGTGCCGGCGGTATGGGTGCCGTGCGTCTGCTTGCTGCCGTCGCGCGAACGCTGGTAGCCGAGGATTTCGTCCTGAGTGATATATTCGGCACCCACGGGCAAGGCGCTGCCAATGGTATCTACCGACAACTGGTCCCAAAAGCGTTTCACCCTGTATTCCGACAGGTCGCGATTGTAGAACGTGGGATGGGTGAGGTCGAAGCCGATGTCCTCCACTCCCACCACCACGCCCTTGCCGGTGAAGGCCTGCGGCAGGGGGGCGAGGCCCTCGTAGGCAGGCAGGGCGTTCACCACGATGGCCGACGTGTCGTTGGTCAATGTACACGGCTCGCCGGCCTCAATACGCGTGACGTTGGTGCATTGCGAGAGGTGGGGCAACTGCGACAGGGGGATGTTGGCGATGTAGATATTGCCAAACTCCGCCAGCTTGCGGCAACCGTGGGCCTGCAACGTCTCGTCGGCATTCTCCAAAATCCTCACGAAGGCGCAGAGCATGGCCGGCTCCTTCTGAGGGGCTTTCGTCATGCGGCCCTGACCGGTCTGCATGGTGACGGCGCGCCTTACCAAGGGCGACATCTTCCTATACTGCGGCTGCTGGCCGAAAGACGGAAGCATCCACGCCAACGCGAACAAAAACAATATCAATTTTCTCATTCTCCTACTTTTTTCGGCAAAGATACGAATAAAAAGTGAAAAGTGAAGAGCGAAAAGTAAAAAAATGATTTTCTTGACAATCCGGAGATGGAATTCTGAAATGGAAGCATCTCCATTTTGTCAAGATTTTTCAATGATTTTTGGACACCCCAAGAAGTTTGACCGCAAATTTCAAGGGGAGATTTGGCAAATCTCTCCCCTCAAACTTCAAGATTTCTCCCTGAAATTTGCGGCCAAACTCCCAACAATTTTCAAACCACTGATATTCAGCACCTTACAAGACCATCGTCAAAACGCCTCATTTTGTCAAATATTTTTACCAATTTTCACCCATGCTGCTATCCAGCAGGGCCGATGCCTCCACTTACTCTAAAGAAAACTTAATTTCTTCACACAACTTTCTCATAATTCGGAAAATATGTCTAATTTTGCATCTCAAAACCAAAGTAAGAGAGAAAACGTACAACGTGATATGGAGAAACAAGAGGAAATGAAAGTTGCAGAAACGGCCAGCCAGCCCGTAGAGGAGAAAAAAGACAACCCTTTTTTCACGACTTGGGACACCCCCCACGAGACCGTTCCCTTCGACCGCATCAGCTTAGCACATTTCGAGGAGGCATTCCTTGAAGGCATCCGCCGCGACAACGAGCAGATAGAGCGCACTATCAACAACCCCGACAAGCCGACTTTCGACAACACCATCATCGACTCGGAAGAAGACAAGGACGGCTACTACGACCTGCTGAGCAGGGTGTCAACGGTGTTTTTCAACCTGATAAGTGCCGAGACGAACGACGAGATGGACGCCCTGGCCCAGAAGATGCAGCCCATCCTCACTCAGCACGCCAACGACGTAAGGCTGAACAAGCGGCTCTTTGAGCGCGTGAAATACGTTCACCGTCACCACCGCAAGCTGACGGCCGAGGAGAAGATGCTGCTCGACAACTGCTACGACGGCTTCGTCAGGAGCGGTGCCCTGCTCGACGATGCCGGCAAGGAACAGCTCAGGAAGCTCACCGAGGAGGTGGCCATGCTTTCCCTGCAATTCTCGCAGAACCTGCTGAAGGAGAACAAGGCCTTCTCGCTCCACATCACCGACGAAAAGCAGCTGGACGGCCTGCCCCCCTCGGCCCGCGACGCCGCCAGGCAGCTGGCGGAGGAACGGCAGCTGGACGGCTGGTTGTTCACGCTCGACGCGCCCGTTTACGGACCGTTCATGACCTACTCCACCCAGCGCGAACTGCGACGGCAGATGTACATGGCGCGCAATACCGTCTGCACCCACGACAACCCCGAGAACAACATTGATATCTGCAAGCGCATCATCAACCTGCGGTTGCAGATAGCCAACCTGCTGGGCTACAGGACCTACGCCGACTATGTGATGAAACACCGCATGGCGGGCAAGGCAAAGAGCGTGTACGGGCTGCTGAACGACCTCATCGGCGCCTATAAGCCCACGGCTCTCAAGGAGCGCCAGGAACTGAAAGCCCTGTGTCACAAGATGGAAGGCAATGACTTCAAAATGAAACCCTGGGACAACGGCTTCTACGTCCACAAGCTGCAGATGAAGAAGTACAACATCGACCAGGAAATGCTGAGGCCCTATTTCGAGCTGAAGCGCGTCATCGGCGGCGTGTTCGGCCTTGCCAACCGGCTCTATGGCATCACGTTCAAGGAAAATGCCGACATTCCCGTCTATCACCCCGACGTGAAAGCCTACGAAGTGTTCGACCGCGACGGCACGTTTCTCGCCGTGTTCTATGCCGACTTCCACCCGAGGAAAGGCAAGCAGGGCGGCGCATGGATGACAGAATTCCAAGGGCAATGGATTAACAAGAAGGGCGAAAACATCAGGCCGCATGTCAGCGTGGTGATGAACCTCACGAAGCCCACCGCCGAAAAGCCGGCACTGCTGACACTGGGAGAGGTGGAGACTTTCCTCCACGAGTTCGGGCATGCCCTGCACGGCATGTTCTCGAACACCCACTTTGAAAGTCTTTCGGGCACCAACGTATGGTGGGATTTCGTGGAACTGCCCTCGCAGTTCATGGAGAACTACGCCGTGGAGAAGG
>JAEEGL013795771.1_pt1 | contig 12947 bp, 22 predicted proteins | sample 9134231 | NCBI WGS metagenome assembly JAEEGL01 (sample SAMN16246548, study PRJNA631951) | gut metagenome | biome: gut microbiome; feature: rumen; material: fiber-attached | host: Bos | place: Iran: Karaj | collected 2018-10 | reverse complement strand
GAAATCGTTATGATATTTATGACATTATCATCCAAACTGCTCATGCACTCCTTCCCAAGAAGCCCCTTGAAGTTATGGGTTCTTTCGCGGAGTTCAGGACCGTTAACCAGGGCCAGCAGGCGATGTTTGTTACACGTAAGGGCCGTATGCGTGCTAAGAAGTTCTTAACACAGGTTGGTCTTTCTGGTGTTTACGAGACATTCCGTCTTGATAAGGATACATTCGAAGTCGGTGCGCATGCAATCGGCGGCGCGGCCACCATTGATTTCTGCCGTTACCTTGATGGTGCAGAAGATATGGCTGACGTTATGGATGTTATCGTTGAAGGTTTAACCGATGCGGCGTTCGTTGAGGTTCAGCGCGCACTCCGTGCTTCCTTAACTGCTGGTGGTCGTCCAGCGGCGAATGTCCAGATGGTTAATGGTTTTGATAGTGATAAGATGTTCAAGCTTTGCGGCGTTGCAAAGGCTTACGGCCAGGGTGCTGTTATCTTTGCTCCACCTGAGTTCATCGCAGAGATGGGCGCAGATGCAATCGTCCCAGTCGGCGCGAACTATCAGGGTGTTTATCATCCGCAAGATATTGATGCTATCCACAATACTGGTTACGTCAATATTTTCCGTGGGTATCCAATTGTCCAGATCCCACAGTCTTTCGTTGATGAAAACAATGATAAGACTTACATTGATCCACAGCTTGCGTACATTCTCCCAACTGGCGGCGAAAAGATCGTTAAGGTTGTTTATGAAGGCGCAACTCAGATTAAGGACTTTGAGAACAGAGATAATTCTATGGAAATCCATGCTTGGAAGAAGATGGGTTGTGCTATTTTAACATATCACAACTGGTGCATCTATCAGAACAAGGATATCCCACAGACTATTGATCAACCCTACGGTATATAATTTAATTTAACTACAATGGGGAAGGAAGGAAAAACTTCCTTCCCCATAATTTTTATGAGTAAAAAGGAGAATTCTATTTATGGAAGGAAGAAAAATGGTTGAAGTCGTTAGCACAGTTAACGCACAAGTTAGTATTGTTTTAAGAGAGTTTCATTTTGATCATACTTGGCGCAAGAAGGGCGATAAGTACAAGATTGACTTTGATTTACTTCAACAGATGATGTATGATAATGGAACGCGCGCGATGTTTGAAGATGGTACTCTTTATATTCAAGATATGCAGACAAAAATTGATTTAGATCTTGAACCGCAAGATGCCGTTGAGCCAGAGAACATTATTGTTCTTGATGAAGCACAGATGAAGCGCTATATGACAGTTATGCCATATCATGATTTTAAGGAAAAGATGGATAAGGTATCACGTGAACAGTGCATTGCAGTTGTGCAGTATGCTATTGCTAATAAAATTATTGATTTTGATAAGTTCAAGTATTTACAAGAAAGAACTGACATTGACCCCTTAAGATCCATTCAAATGGAACAAGAGGCAAAGGAGGACTAATATGACCTCCTATGAAACAGTATATGATGCCTTTCTTTCAAAAATTTTGGAAGATGAATGGGGTTTTTGGACTGAAGAAGAGATAAAACAAGATTTGCGTTCTTTATTAGAAGGCGCGATTCCTTGGTTTAAATTTCCGCGAGTTTCTCTTAACCGTGGAGACGACGGTTTTGAAAATGATTTAAGCAACGAAGAAATCCAAATTATAGCAACATATATGAAATGTGAATGGTTAAATAGAACTATTCTTACTTGGGAGAATATTAAGCCGCTTTATGAAGAGCGCGATTTTTCACAAGCGAACTTGCTTGCTAAATTTAAGGATATGCTTGAAGCAGAAAAATATAACGCTTTAAAATTAGAAAGGGTCTATTATCGTTCGCGCAAAGGTAAGAGTTTCGAATATAGTAAATTGGCGGGCAAAAAATTATGAATGACGCAGAATTACTTAACGAGGCTTATTTTAATAAATTAAAAAATAAGTATTATGGTTTACTTTGTGAGCGCGAGAAGGGTAGAGATTGGGAGAAATTTCTTGATTCAATTATAATTGAATTATCAGGTTTTTCTGATGATAGCAAAACAATTAATTGGATTGAATTAATGAATAAAACCAATGCTCTGCGCTATTTAGAATACGAGTATTTTAGAAAAACCGTATTTGAATGTATGGGACTTCTTTCTAAATAGGAAAAAAATGGATTATAAAAAAATTTATGACTTGCGGTTAAATAGATATGGTCTAAATTATCAGTCTCGAATTTAGACTCAAAGAGAAAAACAATTCGAACATTTGTTAATGAAAAGTGTCTATCGAGTTGATTTTGAATATAATGGAGAATAGCCTGGACTTCTTGAACGATATAAACAAGATAATACAGAGACGCGCGCGTATTTACTTACACGAGTAAATCTTAATATGACACCTGGGACTATTCTTTATATTCCGGATAAAGATTTTGAGTTACGACCATGGATGATTTATTGGCTTGAAAATATTAAAGCAAGTGGTTATAATAGATATGTTGTTTTAAAAATGACACATACTATTACCTGGTAGCATGAAAATGGTGATACTTTTGAAAGTTTAGCTTATTTTTACGGTCAAGAAGATAATATGTTAAAAGACGAAATTCGTTCACGTAGTCGTATGGATACCATATATGCTGAAAATCTTAAATTAAGTTTTATGGTTATGCCAACTAATGAAAATATTCAGAAAGATGATTATTTTGAACTTGGTGAAGGAAAACTCAAAGAAGCATATAGAGTAACTGGTTATGATAGATAGTCGACACCTGGTGTTGAGTTTGTGAGTATTGATCCTATATATATTTATGATCATACACCTGCACCAACACCTACTCCATAGGATAATCCGGATGATTTTTATTGGCTTCAGAAAGGTGGTGAATCATAATGAGTGGTGTTCGTAATTGCGCTGATATAGGTGAGAATGCCCAAAAAATAATGAAGCGCCTTTTAGCTAACCAAAATTTGTTAAAACTATTATATTATACAGATAAAGATCCATATAATCATGAAGATTTAACAGATGAACAAATACAAAATGAAGTATTTGAAAAACTTGTAAAAATTATTCCTCGTGTTGGCCCTAAAGAAACGGCTCATTCTATTATTGCAATGAGAGTTGTACGTGGGCGATAGGGAAATAATAATGAATTTAAAGATGTAACTATTGCTATCGAAGTTTTTGTCCCATTAACACAATGGATTATAAAAGATATATAGTTACGACCTTTTGCGATTCTTGGAGAGATATAGAAAAGTCTTAATGGCAAGACGATTAATGGTTTGGGAAAATTACAAGGCGGAGATTTTGATTTAAACTTTTTGACAGATGAAATAAGCTGTTATGAACAGGTATTTTATTTGACTTCTTATGATTGAGGCATTTTTAGGACTTCCTTAGAAGTTCAAAAATTTATGTACAATTTATCCGCCAACCATTAAAGAAATGTTACAAGAAGAAACAAAAGGGTTGGCAAATATTCTTACTATTACACAAGAAGAAATAGAAGATTTATTTGCTGATAAAGTGGATTAGCAAGGTGATCCAATTAATCCGCCAACAGTATTAGAATATTTTTTAATAAATTGTATGTATAATAAAGTATTTGAACGATAGTTTATTAAAAGTTTTGAATTATATATACATGAACCAGTAACATTATTATATGAAATATAGAGTATTGTGATTGGTGATTTAAAAAAAGAAACTTTAAAAGTTAGTAAGCCAGAAGATTATCGAATTTTAAATAGAGATAATTTTTTTGATTTTCAAAATGCTATACGGCGCGCGCTAGGTGAAAATCCAGTTGACCCGCCACGTGAAAATGAAGATCCGCGTATTAAACGTATGAAAGCAAAAGCGCGTTATCGTGATCGGATAAAAGCAAAAAAGGGAATTGGAATAACTTTTGAAGAAACTTTGGTTTCAATTTGTTGTATGGGTATTGGTTTAAATCCACTTAATATCGGAGAGATAAGCTATGCTGCGGTTAAAAAGCTAGTTGAAAAATATCAATAGAAAGAAAGATATGATATTGATATTCGTAGTTTACTTGCTGGCGCAGATAGTAAAAAAATTAAACCTAAATATTGGATGAATAAAAATGACAATTAAAATAGGAGGCTATATAAATGGCTAGTATTTTAGATCGTTATGGTATTAAAGAGGTTGCCGACGTTACTTTTTATAAGATTAAGCCTGACGGTACTCAAGGCGATCCTGTTTTATACCTTGATACATTAAAAGTTTCCACAATTGAGCAGACAGCAGAAACGGTTGATGCTCGTGGTGGTAAGGGCAATCCAAAGCTCGTTACTTGGGATTATGGTAAGGAAATTACTGTTACCATTGAGGATGCGCTTTTCTCTGCTAAGTCAATGGCTATTATGTTTGGTAATGGTACTGCTACACCTAAAGGTGATGGTACTATTTCTCGTACTATTATGGCTCGTGTAATTGATGCTGCATCAGATTATATTGATTACATTATGGTTGACCTTTATAATTCTACAACTAATACTTCTGAACGTGTTAAAGTTGATATGAAAGAAACCTCTAAGGAGAGAGCAAATATGATTCTTTTTTCTGCTGCTTTAACAAGAGGTTTAAATGTTAGAAAGATCACTCTCGAAGATGGTACAGTACTTGGTTCTAGAACTTCTGAACAAACAACTTCTATGAGTTTAGAAGATATTAATGCTGCTATTGCTAATAAAGGTGGTCAAAAGGTTTTAATTGATTATACAGTTCCTGTAAATAAGTCTGAAATTGTTATTTCTGGTGACACATTCCCAGGTACATATTATGTACAGGGTGATACATATGCTCGCTCTGATGTTGACGGTTCTGACCAATTCTTCCAGTTCATTATTCCAAAAGCGAAGATGACTTCCGAGAATACAATTACTCTCGAAGCGGAAGGCGATCCAGCGGTGTTCAATATGAATCTCACAGTTCTCCGTCCAGAAGATGGCGATATGATGAGACTCGTGCAGTATGACCTGAAGTAATTTGAATAATTAAAATTAAAGGTGGAGGAAGGAATTCTTCCACCTTTTCTTTTTAAGGAGATACAAATGGCGTACGATGAATTTGGCATTAAAGAGTTGTACTCGGTTAAATTAAAAACTACTTATCCTATAGAGATAGCTGGAAGATGGATTAATGAAGGTGAAACAATTGTTTATTTTGATTCTGTTTAGATTTCAGGTTTTCAAGAATTTAAAACTTATGTAACTGCGCACGGTGGTTTTGATGATCGCGCGCACGTTTGGTGGGAAACATCTAAAGAGGTTAGATTCTTTTTAGAACGCGGTATTTTTTCAAAGACACAGTTTGCGATGTTAAGTAATTCAAAATTAGCAACGATTACAGAAAACGAAAAAATTATTATACCTACACGTGAAGAAGTAGAGTCTAATGAAAACGGTGTTTTTGAAACTAAGGAAACTCCAGTTAATAATTTTTATGTGTATAAATTAGAAACGGGTGAGAAAGTAAATTATACTAAAATTGAAAATAAAAAATATCAAATTAATGATATTTATACTAATTTAATTTTAGATTATGATTACGAGTACACAAAAGGTGGAAGTCTTATTACAGTTGGTTAGAGATTAATAAAAGGCTGTTTAAGACTTGAAGGAAGAACAAAGATTAAGGATGACGTTACAGGTCAAACACATACAGGAATAATTATTATTCCAAAATTAAAGTTAATGTCTGACTTATCTATGCGTTTGGGAGAAAATGCGACCCCAGTTGTTGGGCGAATTTAGGCTACGGCAATTCCGGAAGGAGAGCGCGGCAACCAAAAAATAGTCGAAATGTACTTCCTTAACGATGATATAGATAGTGATATGTAAAATATATCGGCATTAACTTTATGTTAATGTCGATTTTTTTATTTGAGGTGAAATTATGAGAAATCCTACTGAAAAATTTACTATGGTTGGGGAATTATAGCTTAGTGTGGAAAATGCGCTCGGTGGTATTAATTAGTTGTAGGAAAAATTATCTAAACTTAAGTTACCGCAGCAAAATCAATAGGAATTAACTAGCGCATATAAAAAGCTTTAGAGTGAAGCGCAAAACTATATTAACATTGTTTCTAAAGGTTTTAAAACTAAAAGCGATAAAAAAGATTTAGAAGGAAGTTTTAAAAATATAAAGAAGTATATTAGTGAATGGAACACAGCATTTAAAAATATTGATACTTCTGCATTAAAAAAGGCTTTTGATGAACTTAATGGTAGTTAGATTAGAGAATTAACTAATTCTATTACACAATTAGATTCTTAGTTCAAGACTATTGGGAAAGAAAGTTCTAATTCTATTAAAGCTTCCTTTAATGATATAAGAGAAAGTATTAAATAGAATTTAGAAAATAGTTTAGAACCACAAGAATATTAGTCCAAATTAAAGGAATTAAATAAAATTTTTAATTCAACTGGAAACACTTTAGCTAAGAATTTTGGCGAAGGTAGATTTGATTTAGTTGAAGGGAATTTAGAAAAATTAAAACAACGAATTACGGATCTTTTCAAGGGAACTGGATAGGAAGGTGAAGTTGGAAAGATTTTAGAATAGATTGTCGCGGCTTCTAATAATGTAAATGAAGAGAGTATGAAATAGTTAGCTGCTTCAATGGCCGAATTACAAAAAACTCTTAATAATTTACAAACTAAAAATTTAGAAGAAGTAAAAGATACTTCCAAAGCAGTTGCAAATGTTACGCATGATGCGGGATAGGCAATGGGAGAATTGCACGATAAAGAAGAATAGGCTGCAGATAGTGCACTTCGACTTAATAACGAAATGAGCCAACTTAAAAATCGTGTTCAAAATTTCTTTGGTTTGGCAAATGGAGTACTGCTTTTTAGACGCGCATTACGTAATGCTATAAATACAACTAAAGAATTGGATGCTGTTATGACACAGACCGCCGTTGTGTCTGATAAGACGGTTGGTGATATGTGGAAAACCCTTCCAGAATATAGTAAAGAAGCTAAAAAGCTTGGTGTAGCAATAAAAGATATTTATGCTGCGCAGACGCTATATGTACAGCAAGGGCTTGATATGAACCACGCCATGGAGCTTGGTACTGAAACTCTTAAGATGGCGCGTGTTGCTGGTATTGATGCTGCGGCGGCGACGGACTCTATGACTGCGGCGCTTCGTGGTTTCAAGATGGAACTTAATGAAACCAGTGCAATTCGTATTAATGATGTTTATTCAAAACTTGCTCAAAATACGGCATCAAATGTTCAAGAAATTTCAACAGCTATGACAAAGGTGGCGGCATTAGCAAATAGTGCTAATATGTCATTTGAAAATACTGCTGCATTTCTTGCAAAAATTATTGAAAGTACTCGTGAAGGTGCTGAAACGGCCGGTACTGCTTTAAAAACGGTTATTGCTCGTTTTACAGAAGTAAAAAAACTCTATAGCGAAGGTGAACTTACTGGTACTGATGAAGAGGGTCAAGAAGTTGATGTAAATAAGATTAGTGCAGCACTTCGTACTGCTGGTATTAATATGAATGACTTCTTTACCGGCGCAGAAGGTCTTGATGAAATCTTTATGAAATTGGGTAGTAAGTGGGATAGTCTTACTACAGTTCAACAGAGATATATAGCTACAATGGCTGCGGGTTCTCGTCAGCAATCTCGTTTCTTAGCATTAATGCAAGATTTTAATCGTACTACTGAATTAACTAGTATGGCTTATAATAGTGCTGGATCGGGCTAGGAACAATTTGAAAAAACTCTTGAATCATTAGAATCTAAATTGGCTCAATTAAAAGCCGCTTGGCAAACCTTTATAATGGATATTGCAAATAGCGATTTAATTAAAGGAGTTATTGATGCAGGTACTAAAATACTTGAAACAATTAATGGAATTGTTAATGCTATATCTGGTAATAACGGTTTAGTTAAATCTATTTTAAGTGTAGCAACTGCTTTTGGTGTTTTTAAAGTTGGTGGCGCTTTATTTAGAAGCGGTTTTGGAAAAATTGGTACTTTAATAGGTACTAAAGAAGGAGTTGCTGCAGGTAGAAGTTTTACACAAACTTTTTAGGCAACAATAACTAAAACTACTGCTGGTATTAAAAATGTAGGCACTAAATTGGGTAAAACATTTAGTGGTGCATTTAGTTCTTTTAAAATAGAAGCTCCAGAATATGATTTCAAGGGGTTAGAAGAGACTTTAACTGGCGAAGGTTGGATGGGTAAGTTTGAAGCAGAAAATTCACGAGTATCAGATGCTTTTAAATAGTGGAAAAATGATTGTAATGAATTTGGTACTTCTTCAAAATAGGCTCAAGCTTCATTAAAAAATCTTAAAACCGAATATCAGGCAGCTGGTGGGAACTTAAAAGAGTTCGATAAAGATTTAAAAACTAATACTACTAATTTAGAAAAAACGAAAGTAAATATGTCTGGATTAGCTAGCACTGCTGGTGTAGTTGGTGGGGCACTTTTATTTTTAAGTGGTATTATTTCATAGTTGGGCGGCGCAGGAAAAACAATTGGTGAAGTACTTAAAATTCTTGGTGCGAGTTTATTAGCTTTTAGTATTGCTTGTAAAGTTGCTGAAGCTGCGGCGGCCGCTTTTGGAGTTACTCTGCATGCTTCTTTAGGTATAATTGGTTTAGTTGCTGCAGCAGTTACAGGTTTAATTCTTCTTTTTACAAAATTAAGAGGCGAATCGGAAGAAGAAAAAATGTAGCGTCTTGCAAAAGAAACTGAAAGCGCTAAAGAAGCCGCTTAGAAAGCTAAAGAGGCATATGATAATCTTTTTAGTAGTAAAAATAAGTATGATGAATTAACTGAAAAACTTAAAACTTTAACAATAGGTACAAAAGAATATCGAGATGTTTTATTAGAAGTAAATTAGCTAACTCGTGAATTGGCTACTAAATATCCAGGTTTAAAACTGAATTATAATACGAAAACCGGTTAGTTAGAAATAGATACTGGTAGTTATAATTAGGTTATGGAGCAAGAGGGCAGACAACTTTAGATAAATTAGAGTATGGCTTCTGCTTCCCAACTTGTAGAAGATAAGAACGATATTGACAAAATAATTTCAGATACGCGAGAAAGAATATTTAATCTTAGTTCTCAGTATTCTGGTATTTTAAATATATCTGATGATAAAGAATTATATGCGTTAGGTAATTTAAGTGAAAAAGATTTATAGGATATACTTAATAAAGCAAAAGAAGAAGTAATAAGAGAGAAAAATCTTTCTAGCGCAACAGATGATGAAAGGGAATAGATCGTTAAGTTATTTAATGAAGCTTTAGAACAAAGAATAAAAGAATCAATTCCTGAAAATTTTTAGACAGATTATTCAGTGCAAGAATTGGTTTTTCAAATTTCTGATAATAGTAATACTTCTAGGGCTTTATCTTCTTTATATGATACTGATGCAATAGATACAACAGATTGGAATAAAGATTCTTATGTAAGAGAAAATTGGGCAGAAATAATTAATAGAGCCTTAGAAGCTGGTTATATAACTGAAGTAGAGGCTAAAAAATATAGTGATTATACTGGTGAAAATGAAGCCCACGTAATTTCGAAGATTACGGGAGAAGATTATGATACTGTTTGGGAGAAATCTTGGCCTGAATTACATAATACTCTTCGTAATTTTCTTAACGTTACCGGACTTTTAAAAGATCTAAAGTTAAAAACAGAAGAATTTAATAAATTGCCGCAAGATATTCAAGAAGCAGTAACTACGGCATTAATTGATGTTAATAATCTTACTGGTACACAAGTTGATTTATTATCTGATTTTATAAATAAAAATGGGTCTTCAAAAGGTCTTAAAGGTTTAATAGTTCAAAAATTAATTCCTTTAATGGGTAATTTTGATGGAATGGAAGGCATTGATTTTAATAAAAAATATTAGACACGGTCTTCTAATAAAATGTTTAAAACTTTAGATAATTATAGCGAAAAATTATCTAATTCTTATCTTACTTTATTTAATTCTGTTGCAGATAGTGAAAAATTTACAGAAGAATAGAAAAAAACTATTTTATCTATCATTAATGATACCGATATAAAATCAACTAAAGATTTGTTTAAAATTATTGGGACCCTTCGGGAGATGGGTATAGATCTTTTAAGTTTAGATGATAATGTAGTAAATTCTTTAACAGATTGGATTAATTTATTAATTAAATCTGGAGTTGCCGTGAAGAAATGGACCAACGAAACAGCCACTCAAACAATTAAAAATATTAGAGGATTAGCTAATGAGGCTGCTGAAAAACAAGATCGTGTTTTTACTAAAGAATAGTTCTAGATAATAAAAACTGCTTTAGAAGAAAGTGGTAATTATAAATTATTGGATTAGTTTATAGAACAAACCGATGATGGTTATAAATTCGTTGGCAAAGACTTACAAAGTATAATAAAAGTTTTATATAATATTGCTGATAGTATTCCTAGTGAAGTTGAATAGGAGAAAAATGCAGAATTAAATATTAGTAGTCAATTACATCATGGGAATTGGTAGTATTTGAAAAAATATAACGCTGCTACTACATATAGAGAAAAAGAGTGGTATGAACAAAAAATTGCAGAAGGAGATCTTACTCGTGAAGATGCCGAAAAATTATCTAAAGAAGAACAAGTTAATTTTTATAAAAATGCTACTAAAAATATAGAACCAAGTGATTTAATTGCCGCAGGTTTGTTTGATCCAGAAAAGGTAGATGAAAATAATATATCTCAAATATGGGAGCAATTTCTTAGGGTATATTTTGATAAAGATATAATAGAATAGGAAATTTAGGAAGGACTTGAGAAAGCTGGATTAATTGGCGCTACTAATATTGAATTGGCAAATGCTTCTTTAGGTATAAAAGTTACTGAAGATGTATATGGTGAAAAAATACCAAACAAGGAAGCTTATAATGAAAGTAATTAGTAGTTGGCTAATTTGGCATTAGACACTGCAATTGAAGAAGAAGGATTAACTGAAGTAGTTGAACGTAATAATGAATTATTTAAAATTAATGGAAAAGTTCAAAAAGATGTAGCTTAGGCTTTAAAAGTTAATGCTCTTGAGGCCAAAAAAGCTGAAAAGAATTTTGACGATTTAACTTCTGTAATAAAAGATAATAATACAGCTTTAAAATCTAAAGATCCATAGACAAGACAGAGAGCTTTAGATAATATCGCAAAAGCAGCAAAAAAGGCTTTTGGTGATAATGAGAAGATTACCGCAGATTTTGTTAATACTAATGAAAAATTATTTGAAGATTACGCAAATGGTGTAGAAGGCGCGGAAGATGCTATAAGAGAAAAATTATTAGAAGGAACTTTAGAAGCAAAAGCAGTAACTGATATTATGACACAAATGGCCAATACTCCATTTTCTGTTGATGGTACGGCAGATTTTACTGATATTTTTAATCAATTATTAGCATTAGAGCTATCGGCTGAAGAAGCCGCAGCTGTATTAAGTTCTCTTGGTTATACTGTGACTTGGGTAGCCAATGGTGTTGTATATGATGATATTAATAAAGTTCCTATTGGTGAAGATTATCAAGTTGTTGTTACTGATAGTGCTGGTAATGCCGTAAATCGCAATCGTACAGCCGGTGGAGGCGGAGGTGGAGGCGGTAAAAAAGAATTTAAAAATGACTTCGATAAATATTATAATATGGTCGAAGACATTAACGAACTTGAACGCCTTCGTAATTTGCTTGAAACTGATTATCAACAACTTCTTGAATCTGAAGCTGCATCTGGTAAAGCAATTTACGATAATTTAAAGGAACAAATAGATTTACTTAAAGAACGTCGTGATATAACTGCCGATCTTGCTGAAAAGCGCAAATAGCAAATTCTTGATGAAATGGCAAAATCCGAAAATGCTGATTTGTCCAAATATGCTTGGTGGAATGATTCAGATCAAACCATTGAAATTAATTGGGATTTAATTAATCAAATTAAAAATTCCGAAGAAGGCGATAAAGTTAAAGACTATGTTTCTAAACTTGAAGGGTTCCAATCTCAATATGATGAACAGATTGAAGCTCTTAATGAAATCGAATCCACTCTTCAAGAAATTGAGAAGCGTGGGCGCGAATAGTATACTTCATTAGAAGATCGTGTGCGTGATGCCCTCATTAAATAGGTTCAAGATAAAATAGATGAACTTACTGCTTCTAATGAAGGTATAAATACTGCTAATCAAAATTTATTACAATCAATTCAAGATACATTAGATAAGCAACGTCAAGAACGTGATAATGAAAAAACTGAAAAAGAACTAAGTGATAAAGAACAACGTCTTGCTTATTTACGTCAAGATTCATCTGGCGCGAACGCTTTAGAAATTGCTAAATTAGAACAGGAGCTTGCAGACGCGCGCGAAAGTTATACAGACCAATTGATTGATTAGAAGATTAGTGAACTTCAAAAATAGAATGATGAGGCGGCAGAACAACGTCAAGAACAAATTGATTTAATGTAGCAATCACTTGAGTGGCAGGAAAAGAATGGCGAGTTTTGGGATCAGGCCTATGCTTTAATGGCTAATAGTATTGATGAATAGGGTCGACTGGTTCATGGTTCTGAATTAGAGAAACTTTTGAAAGCTGGTGAAGCATGGAATAGTCTTTCTGACGAAGGTCAAATGAATTGGTTAAGAGATCTTGAAAAGATGGTTGCAGAAGCAACGGGATATCTTTCTATGACTCGTTAGCTTGAAACCATTGGTGGATTAACTGGTCAAAGAATTACTTTTACAAATGCAGAAGGGAAAACTCTTACTGGTGTAGTTGATAAAAATGGTAATGTAGTTGTAACAGATAAAAATGGTAACACTATTACTTACAAGAATGTTTATCAAGATTATGATGAAAATTATAGAACGCTTGAGACCTCTAAAGATGCTAAAATAGAGAAAAAACCTG
>JAEEGL011676470.1_pt1 | contig 12947 bp, 10 predicted proteins | sample 9134231 | NCBI WGS metagenome assembly JAEEGL01 (sample SAMN16246548, study PRJNA631951) | gut metagenome | biome: gut microbiome; feature: rumen; material: fiber-attached | host: Bos | place: Iran: Karaj | collected 2018-10 | reverse complement strand
TGTGGTATTCCGTAAGTATGAGGCTTAATAATATCATTGACAGAATCAAGCTCCCTTTCCGCAAGGAGAAGGAGCTTTTTTCTGCCCTTTTCGCTATTCTGGGATTCTATCCCCACAACATCGAATATTACAAACAGGCGCTGATGCATAAGAGCATCCGTAAGCGCAATGACAAGGGCAAGCCGCTGAACAATGAGCGACTGGAGTTCTTGGGCGATGCCATACTCGATGCTGTGGTAGGCGATGTTGTCTATCGCCACTATGAGGGTAAGCGTGAAGGGTTTTTGACTAATACGCGTTCCAAGCTGGTATCACGCGACACGCTGGGTAAGGTGGCGAGTGAGATGGGCTTGGGCGGACTGTTGCTTTCTGCTGGTCACTCCACTTCCCACAACAGCTATGTTGAGGGTAATGCCTTGGAGGCATTGGTGGGTGCCATCTATCTGGATCGTGGCTATGATGCCTGTATGTGGTTCTGGGAGCATCGCATACTCGGTAAGTATATTAATATCGATAAGGTAGCCTTCAAGGAGGTCAACTTCAAGTCGAAGCTGCTGGAATGGTCACAGAAGAACCGTGTACGTATGGAGTTCGAGATGCTGAAGCAGAAGAAAGACGATAAAGGTAATCCGATTTTCAGTTTCCAGGTGAAGCTCGAGAATGTGGAAGGTGAGCAGGGCACAGGTTTCTCCAAGAAAGAGGCCCAGCAACAGGCAGCCAAAGAGACGCTGCAGCGCCTGAAGCGGGAGCCACAGTTCGTGGATGCCATCTTTGCAGCCAAGACCAACCGGACTAAGATGGAGGAAGAGCCAGCGATGGCTGTGCCTGACACAGAACTGGAGCAGAACTTTATCATCGAACAACCTCGTGAAAAGGCTGACAAGCAGATCCCTGTACTCCCGTCTATGGGTGATGAGGAGTATGATCTTTCCGATATCTCTGCGACACCCAAGGAGAAGTCGCGTGAGGAGATCATCGCTGAAGCAGAAGCTGCTGCTGTCGCCTACGCAGATGAATAAGGTAGAACGAATAATACCTTATTATATTAAAAAAAATGTAAATTATTCCGCTGTTACGGGGGAATTGCGTATTTTTGCAAGCAAAATTGCGTAATCATCATGAGTCTGACTCAGATTATAGGAAAAGTATTCGTGCCCCGTCAGCATGCTTTGGAAAAGCATTTGAATGGGGGAGAGGCATTGCAGCGAGCTGTGCTTGAACACTTGATTCATACAGCCAAGGATACGGAATATGGACGTAACCACGCCTTCCCCAGTCTTAAAGGTTACGATGATTTCATCGCACAGGTTCCTGTCAACACTTATGAGGAACTGAAGGGCGATATCGACCGTATGCGCCAGGGAGAGGCAGATATCCTCTGGCCTGGCCGTGTGAAATGGTATGCCAAGTCGTCGGGTACGACAAATGATAAGTCGAAGTTTATCCCCGTCAGCAGTGAGGGATTGCAAAAGATTCACTATGCCGGAGGACGTGACTCTGTAGCTATCTATCTTCGGAATAATCCTCAATCCCGTATGTTCGACGGCAAAGGACTGATCCTTGGCGGTAGTCATGCCCCCAATTATAATCTGCCAGGTTCTCTGGTAGGCGACCTCTCAGCGATCCTTATCGAGAATATCAATCCGTTAGTGAATCTGGTGCGTGTGCCTAAGAAGCAGACGGCCCTTCTAAGCGATTTCGAGGTAAAACGCGAGCGGATAGCCAAGGAGGCGATGACGCAGAACGTAACGAATATCTCTGGTGTGCCTTCATGGATGCTCTCTGTGCTTACATGTATGATGGAGATGACAGGCAAGACGCATCTTGAGGAAGTATGGCCGAATATTGAGGTCTTCTTTCATGGCGGTGTGGCATTCACGCCTTATCGTGAACAGTATAAGCGACTGATTACCTCACCTCGGATGAACTATATGGAGACCTATAATGCCAGTGAGGGTTTCTTTGGTATTCAGGATGATCCTGCAGACAAGTCGATGCTATTGATGCTCGACTATGGTGTATTCTATGAGTTTATCCCCATGGATGGGGGTGATCCTGTTCCCCTCTGGGGCGTAGAGACAGGCAAGAACTATGCGATGGTTATTTCTACATCCTGTGGTCTTTGGCGCTATGAGATAGGCGATACCATTCAATTTACCTCTACCAATCCTTATAAGTTTATCATCTCCGGACGAACGAAGCATTTCATCAATGCCTTTGGTGAGGAGCTGATAGTGGATAATGCAGAGCAAGGGCTGGCTTATGCTTGCGAGCAAACAGGGGCTGAGGTCTCTGAATACACAGCGGCTCCTGTGTTCATGGATGCCAACGCAAAGTGCCGTCACCAGTGGCTCATCGAATTTGCCAAGCGTCCACAGGATCTGCAGCAGTTTGCCGACTTACTTGACAAACGTCTGCAAGAAATCAACAGCGATTATGAGGCCAAGCGTTACAAGGACATCACACTTCAGCATCTGGAGATCGTTGAGGCCCATCAGAATCTATTCAACGACTGGCTGAAGTTGCGTGGCAAACTCGGTGGACAGCATAAGGTGCCCCGCTTGAGTAATTCACGCGACATCATCGAGCAATTATTAAAACTGAATCAATGAAGAAGCTGCTCTATATCTTTTGCATAGCTTGCGTTGTGGTCGGTTGCGCACGCATGGGATCGCCCGATGGCGGATGGTATGACGATGATCCTCCAGTAGTCATCGGCAGCAATCCTGTTGACCAGTCAACGAATGTCTCTGCCAAGAAGATTACGATCTACTTCGATGAATTTATTAAACTTGAGGATGCTACCAATAAGGTGATTGTCTCACCTCCACAGCTGGAAATGCCGGAAATCAAGGCTACGGGTAAGCGTATCGTGGTGGAACTGCAGGACACCCTTAAGGAGAATATCACCTATACGATTGATTTCAGCGATGCCATCAGCGACAATAACGAAGGTAATCCCTTGGGAAACTATACTTTTAGTTTCTCTACAGGCGACCGGATTGATACGATGGAAGTGGCAGGCTATGTGCTTGATGCCAGTAACTTGGAACCTATAAAAGGTATCCTCGTTGGACTTTACGAGGATTTGGCTGACTCTGCTTTCAAGACCAAGCCCATGCTTCGTGTGTCACGTTCCGATAGTCGTGGACATTTTGTCATCAAGGGTGTGGCTCCTGGTTCCTATCGTACTTATGCCCTGAAAGATGCTGATGGTGACTTCCGCTTTGGTCAGAAAAGCGAGATGTTAGCCTTTAACCATGAGATTTACGTTCCATCATCGAAGCCCGATGTCAGGATAGATACGATCTGGCGCGACTCGTTGCATATTGAGACCTTCAGGCAGACACCTTATACCCATTTCCTGCCTGATGATGTCACACTGTTGGCTTTTACCCATATTCAGACAGAGCGCTTCTTGCTGAAAACCGAGCGAAAAGACCCTGAGAAGTTCACGATGTTCTTTACCTATGGTCATCCGGATCTGCCTGTGATCAAGGGACTGAATTTCAATGCTGACTCTGCTTTCGTCATCGAGACCAGAGAAGAGCAGGACACCATCAACTATTGGCTGCGTGATACAACGCTTGTCAACCAGGATACGCTGCGTATGGAGCTTACCTATATGATGACTGATACGCTGGGTAATCTTGTTAGTCAGACTGATACGCTTGAAGTGCTTTCAAAGATACCTTATGCCAAACGTCAGAAAGAACTGGCCAAGGAGATTGAGAAATGGCAGAAGGAACAGGAGCGGCTGAAGAAACGTGAAGAGCCTTACGACTCTATTTATCCTGCAATGCCTTTGAAGCCTTCTGTCAAAGCTCCTCAGCAGATTGATCCTGACAAGAAGATAGAAATAGAGATGCCTACACCGTTGCAGCGTGTAGACACAGCTGCTATCCATCTCTATTCGATGATCGACTCTGCTTGGTATGAGGCACCCCTCACCTTCCGGCCTATACCCCATAGACTTCGATTCTATGAGATTCAGGCAGAGTGGCGGCCTGGCATAGAATACAGCTTGGAGATCGACTCTGCTGCCTTTGAGGATATTTATGGTCATGTCTCCGAAGCTTATAAACAGGGTCTCAAAGTGAAGAGCCTTGACGAATACAGTACGTTGAACATCAAACTCAGTGGTATAGCTGATTCCCTGCCCCTGCGGGTAAGGTTGCTCAACAAGAGTGACGCCATTGTGAAAGATGTGCTTGCAAAGGATGGTGTGGCAAAATTTGAGTACGTCAATCCGGATACCTACTATCTTAGTGCCTTAGTTGATACCAACGGTAATGGTGTTTGGGATACAGGCGACTATGATGCTGATCGTCAGGCTGAGGCTGTGTATTACTATCCCCGTGAGATAGAAATCAAGGAGCGATGGGATGTCACTCAGCAGTGGAACCTGACGACAGTGCCCCGTTACAAGCAGAAGCCATTGGCCATCACAAAACAGAAGGCAGATGCAGAGAAGAAACTGAGGAATCGAAATCTTGACCGAGCTCGTGAGCTTGGCATCGAATATAATAAAACCAAAACGATTAAGATTGATAAGGAAGAAAAATGAAAAGGATATTTGTAATCATTTGTATGAGTTGTGGGTTGTTCATGACAGCAGCCGCTCAGTCCCAGTGTGGTATTGAGAACACTGCCTTTAAGTCAGGTGAGTCACTTTCCTACGACCTCTATTTTAACTGGAAGTTCATCTGGATGAAGGTAGGTAGTGCCGAGATGGATACCAAATTGACGAAATTTGAGGGACGTGATGCATGGAAGTCTTATCTGATAACCCGTGGCAACAATAAGCTCGACAAGTATTTCATGATGCGTGACACGCTGCTCTCTTATTGTGATAAGGACCTCTCACCGCTCTATTTCCGTAAGGGAGCCCGTGAAGGTAGTCGATACTATGTGGATGAGATATGGTACAGTTATCCGCGTGGTTATAGTAGGCTGAAGAAGCATCGTATCGATGCCGATGGAGAACAGCATTGGAAGACCTCTGAGTACAATGCCTGTATCTATGATATGATGTCTATATTTCTCCGTGCCCGTAACTTTGATACCTCAAAGTTGAAGAAGGGCGATATCATCTCCATGCCTATCAGTGATGCTCGTCATCTGACAAACTCATGGTTGGAGTTCCGTGGTAAGGAGAACTTCAAGATGAATGGTTCAAAGGAAAAGTTCCGTTGCCTTGTCTTCTCGTTCTATGAGCGTGAGGACAATAAGAGTCGTGAGTTGATTCGTTTCTACATCACCGATGATCAGAACCATATACCAGTACGCCTCGACATGTTCCTGAATTTCGGATCAGCCAAGGCGTACCTGAGAGAGTATAAGGGAGTTCGCAGTGCGATGACCTCAAGAATCAATTAGTCTTTTCGTTCTCTGCGTCAAACTTTGCCAGTTTGTCCAGATAGTACTGACGCAGGTCCTGCCATTTGTAGTAGGGCCAGTTGTCGGTTTTGGCAGGCATATAGGCCTCCCGTTCATTCAACAGGGCTTTCACCAGGATGTCGCCATTGCCTTTCTTGGGTTTGTAGAATATCAGTTGGATGTTACAACCCATGGGGAAGATGCGGTAGTTGCGCCAGTATTTGTCCAGTTCGTCCAGATTCGTCACAGCTATTCCGCAGTTGTCGAGTTCCAACAGACAAGCCAAAGGCATTACGCATACCTCATGACCAAAGCGAAGCGTAGCTTGTGTCTGGGTAACGGTATCGGCTGTCTCAATGATATTCTTCAACAGGTTCCGCTGACTGAACGGCATCTTCTGTTCTGCAACGGGTGATGGGCCGTAATCCAGATACCATCTGATATTACGGATGCGCCACTGATCGTAAATCTCCTCGTCGGTGAAAAGTGAGAAGAATTCAATATCGGTATCATGGCTCTGCATATTGGTAGCTACATCAAAAAGCTGGCGCATAAAGTCGCCTGAAGCAATATTATCTCTTACCCATGCTTCGTCGTTGAAGAGTGTTCTCATCAGGCGCTCCGGATGGGTGTATTTCTGTCTGTAGGTCTTGTTATCCTGTTCGCCTGTTTTCTTACCCAATTTCTTAACGATACCGTCCCAAGGTTGATTCAAGTAGTATTGTAGGCTCTCGCTCACGTCATTATGGATCTGGGCGGTGGGGTTGGCAGCTGTCAGTTCCTCACATTCTGCTATCATCGAGAGGATGCAACGGAAGACGGTGGTACTGCGTGCGTCAATCTTGACATTCGGAGCCTTGAAGATCTCTGGGAAATTCTGAGTCATACGTTTACCGATGCCATGATGCTGACGCTCACCGACAGTTGTCAAGTCGCCAAGGCGTTTGATGGTAGTGGGAAAGAAGGCTTCCAGTTTCTTTAATGTCTCTTCACCCAGTGGTGTGAGTTTGCCAGCCATACGGGCATCCTTCAGTATGTTGATAGGTAAGGTATAATCCTTCTCATTGATGAGCCAGCGCGAACCATGTCGTCCGTAATGACTCATATAAAAAGGTACGTAACCCTTTGGAGCAGGTGTCAGGGCCTTGGTGGTTAACTGACGATCATAATCCAGATAGTTACTACCCGAGAGATAATGATTGGCAGCTATCTCATCTTTAGCAGAGGTCTCAAACCCAGGCGCCCTCATCTCAGAAACACTCTGTGCCTGAATTGTCATAGAATAGCCGATGGCTATAAATAGTAATAAGTTTTTCTTCATATTCCTTATTTTTGCTTTGATATTTGTAGTTTCAGGCTGCAAATATAAGGAAAAAAGCGCACTTATGGCTCTTTTTTTAATGAAAATTTGCCTAATTCGAAATACTACCGTACCTTTGCACCTACAAAAGAAGAGGAAATATATATGATACAGTCAATGACAGGTTATGGCAAAGCAGTCGTAACCTACAAAGAGAAAAAGATTAATGTAGAAATCAAGTCACTGAACTCTAAGCAGCTTGATCTTAACACTCGTATCGCTCCGCTCTATCGAGAAAAAGAGATGGAGATCCGACAGATGGTAGCCGAGGCGCTGATTCGCGGAAAAGTGGATATGAGTGTGTGGATTGAGAAGGATACGGCAGTAGATGCCACACCTATCAATGCAGCTTTAGTAGAGAACTACTATCAGCAGATCAAGGCGATCTCTGACAAGACGGGCATTCCCATGCCGGAGGATTGGTTCTATACCTTGCTTCGTCTGCCTGATGTGCTGACAAAGACAGAGACGGAGGTGCTTGACGAGGAAGAGTGGCTTGTGGTGCGTGAAGCGGTGAAGGAGGCGCTGAAGAATCTTGTTGATTTCCGTACACAGGAGGGTGCTGCCCTGCAGAAGAAGTTTACGGAGAAGATCGACAATATCGCCTGCTTGTTGGCAGAGATCGAGCCTTTCGAGAAAAGCCGTGTCGAGAAGATCAAGGCGCGCATCATCGATGGCTTGCAGCAGATCCCAGGTGTAGATTACGATAAGAACCGCTTGGAGCAGGAGCTGATCTACTATATCGAGAAGCTTGATATCAGTGAGGAGAAGCAGCGCCTGGCTAATCACCTGAAGTATTTCCGTGATACGATGGACGAGGCTGCCGGACAAGGTAAGAAACTTGGATTCATTGCCCAGGAGATGGGTCGTGAGATCAACACCACTGGTTCGAAATCGAATCAGGCAGAGATGCAGAACATCGTGGTGAAGATGAAGGACGAGCTGGAACAGATCAAGGAACAAGTACTGAATGCACTTTAATATGCGAGGGAAACTAATTATATTCTCAGCTCCCAGCGGTACAGGGAAGTCAACGATTATCTCTTGGCTGATGAAGGAGCATAAGGAGTTGAATCTGGCATTCTCTATCTCCTGCACATCAAGAGCGCCAAGAGGAACAGAACAGAATGGCGTAGAGTATTTCTTCCTGACCCCTGAGGAGTTCCGTGCACGCATCGAAGACGATGAATTCCTGGAGTTTGAGGAAGTTTATACCGACCGCTTTTACGGCACACTGAAGTCCCAAGTTGAGAAACAGCTGGAGGCAGGACAGAATGTGGTGTTTGATGTAGATGTGAAAGGTGGCGTGAATATCAAAAAGTTCTATGGCGACGAGGCACTGAGCATATTTATCCAGCCGCCTTCAATCAATGAACTGCGCCGCCGTTTGGAAGCTCGTGCTACTGATGCCCCTGACGTGATCGATCAGCGTATTGCAAGGGCAGAATTTGAACTCACTTTTGCAGAAAAGTTCGACAAGGTGGTTGTCAACGACATTCTTGAATATGCTGAGGCTGATGCCTTGGCTGCTATCCAGCAGTTCCTGTCAAAAGACTAATCTCATTTCTTAATGATTAAGACGGGTATCTTTGGCGGATCATTCAACCCCATCCACAACGGACATATCTCTTTGGCAAGACAGCTGAAAGAGAAAGCAGGTCTTGATGAAGTGTGGTTGATGGTGTCGCCTCAGAATCCCATGAAACGACAGACTGATCTGCTGAGCGATGAGGCTCGTATGCAGATGGCTCGTCTGGCTTTGAAGCATGAGCCTGGCATCATTGCCAGTGACTATGAGATGCATCTGCCAAAGCCCTCCTATACATGGCTTACGCTTCAGTCTTTAAGCCGCGACTATCCTGATCGTCAGTTTGTGCTGATGATTGGGGGCGACAACTGGGCAATCTTTCATAGGTGGTATCATGTCGATGATATTCTCCAGAACTATCAGGTGGTGGTTTATCCTCGACGTGATGAGCGACCTGTTGAAAAAACATTGCCTGCAGGCGTTACGATTGTTGAGGCCGAGTTGCTCGATGTCAGCAGCACGGAGATCCGTCAGCGTATCCGTGAGGGTAGGAGCATTCAGGAACTGGTACCGTCATCGGTAGCGGCATTCATCAAGAAAGAAGGTTGTTATGTTTAAACGTCAGCATATCAGTAAATGGCTGGGAGCCCTGTTCGCACCGATTGAGAAAAACGGTGCGTTCTTCGTCTTCATGTTCGTTCTGGGTTATCTTTGTACCCAGCTCGAAATCATGCCCTATTATCTGCGCAACCGTGGGGCAGAGCCCTATGATTTGTCAGTGCCTGAGCTGTTTCTGGATCTCTATGTCGTCTGTGTCCTGTTGACGCTGATTCCACGCATAGTTCGTGTAGGTGTCAGGGCTCTGCTTTACGTGCTCCTCTATGGCGTCGCCATTGTGGATATGTATTGCTATGAGCGTTTCGAATCGACACTCACACCCACGATGCTGATGCTGGTGGGTGAGACAACACCCCAGGAGGCAAGTGAATTCCTGACAGGCTATCTCAGTTGGGATATTCTCAATACGATGGTAGGGTGGGTTCTGCTGTTGATCCTGATCCATATCCTGTGGACAATCGTGCGTTGCTGGCTTCGCAAGCGAGTCCTGCAGATGATCGTATTGCCACAGATCAAACCGATGGCGATAACCGGTCTGAAGGCTATTCTGAGTCTTGTGGTGGCTTGGCTGCTTGTTGTTTGTGTCTCACAGACCTGGGATAATAAGGTGGCGATGCATCGTATGTTTTCTTACGATACCGTCGGACAGGTGGAGCACGAGCTGACGAGAAAGGATCAGGCCAACCTCTATGTCCCTATCTATCGATTAGTGTTCAGTGCCTTTGCCAATCATCTGGCATCCCATCAGCTGGTGCAGTTGGAAGCTGCCAGCGACAAGATTCAGATCGACAGCTGCAGTTATCGGGTGCCAAATATCGTTCTGGTGATTGGTGAAAGCTACAACAAGCACCACTCACAGCTCTATGGCTATGAGAAGGTTACAACACCTTTCCAGAAGGCGTTGGCTGAGGAGGGAAGCCTCGTGCCTTTCACCGATGTGGTTGCCCCTTGGAATCTCACAAGCTTTGTCTTTAAGCACGTTTTTTCGCTTCATGCGGTAGGTGATAGTGGCGAGTGGTGCGATGCCCCCCTCTTCCCAGAGGTGTTCCGCAAGGCAGGCTTTCATGTGACCTTTATCACCAACCAGTTCCAGTCGGAGGCCAAGGAGGCTGTCTATGACTTCAGCGGCGGCTTCTTCTTGAATAATCCTGAGATGAGCAAACGCCAGTTTGATACCCGTAACAACAGTCTCTATCGCTTCGATGAGGGGGTGCTGAAGGCTTATGATCAGCTGAAGCCGAAGGGTCAGGCGCATAATCTGGTCATCCTGCATCTGATGGGTTCGCATGTGGAATACAGGGCCCGTTATCCGCAACCTGCCCGCCGTTTCTTCACCCCTCAGAACGCCAATCGTCCGGAGCTCAACAAGAAACAGCGTTATATCCTCTCCGACTATGACAACTCCGTGCGTTATAACGACTCAATCATGTATGCCGTCACCCAGCGTTTCGTCGATCAGGATGCTGTGGTGATCTATATGCCCGATCACGGTGAGGAGATCTTCGATGGTTCACCTTTTATGTATGGGCGTATGCATGGTGCGAACATCGACTACCGTCTGGCTCGTAATGAGATGGAGATTCCTTTCTGGATCTGGGGCTCACCTAAGTATATCGAGAACCATCCTTTTGGTTGGCAGGCGATTCAGAACGCCAAGGATCGTCCGATGATGACGGATGTGCTGCCCCATCTGCTGCTCTATCTGGCTGGCATCTCTACGCCTGCCTATCGCCCTGAATACAATGTGATAGCACCCGAATACAATATGAAGCGCCCTCGTATCCTGAAGGGCACCACCGATTATAACCAGTTGAAGAAGAAATGAAAGAGCTGTTATCAAGAAAAGAGTGTTCTGCCATGCGTGGTGTTGCCATTTTGGCCATCATGCTGCATAACTATTGCCACTGGCTCAAGGGAATAGTGCGAGAAAACGAATACACCTGGCAACAATACAAGTTCGACGAGCTTTGGCATATCACTCTTAATCCTGATGAACTGCTACCCATGCATCTGGTGTCATTCTTCGGACATTATGGTGTGCCTGTATTCCTATTCTTAAGCGGTTACGGACTGGTTAAGAAGTATGAGCTGAGTAAACTGCCAGAGATAGGCTTATGGCGCTTCATACGCTACAACTATCTGAAACTGTTCCGCATCTTTATCGTTGGTTTTGTGCTCTTTATCATGCTCGATGCCATCACCCCAGGCATGCATCGCTATGCATGGACAGAGGTGGTCGGCATGTTAGGTATGTTTGCCAACCTGTTTGAGGACCCCTCGCATGTAGTTTGGCCTGGGCCATATTGGTATTTCAGCATCACGCTTCAGCTTTACATCCTTTATCGGCTGCTGTTCTATCGTTGGCGTCATTGGGGTGTTGTCCTCGCTGCCATCGTGCTATGCTGGATTGCCCAATTGTCTTTTGAGAACGATGCAATAACCCTCGAGCGCTTGCGCTATAACTTCATTGGAGGCATGCTGCCATTCGGTATGGGATTGGTGTTGGCACGATACGAGCCGAAACTGGTTAAAGACTGGACAATAACTAAAAGTCCTTCGCTGATAGTAGCCTGGGCAGTAAATCTTATGTTAGCTGTCGCATTCTGTTTTATATTCAGCTCAAGATTCGATAACTGGCTATGGGTGCCTGCACTCATTGTTTGGGGCACCATCCCTATGGTAAAACTCATGCCAGAGCGTGTACTCAGCCTTTTTGTCTGGTTAGGCACCATCTCTGCTGCCATCTTCGTCACCCATCCGTTGGTGCGAAAGATTTTTGTACGTCCTTATCTCCAGGACGATCTGTATGCGGGCCTGTTACTCTATATTGTGGCAACCCTGCTCATGTCGTGGCTGGTAAAGAAGATCATCGACCAGATACCAAGTCCAAAGTTATGAAAAAGGTCTATGCTTTTGACTTTGATGGAACGCTAACCACCTGTGACACTTTGTTGGCTTTCATCCGTTACGTCAAGGGTACGTCGGCCTTTGTGTGGGGATTCTTGTATCATGCCCCTTGGTTGGTGCTGATGAAGTTGGGGCTTTATCCGAACTATCTTGCCAAGCAGCGAGTCTTCTCGTGGTTCTTTAAAGGCATGAGTCTGGAGGCTTTCAATGCCGTATGTCAGTATTTTGCCTCAGACAATCTCCATCTGCTTCGTCCTGAAATGCTTCAGAAATTGGAGCAGGCTAAGGCTGAGGGGGCAGAGGTGCTTGTTGTGAGTGCGAGCATCGACAACTGGGTACAGCCTTTCCTGCCTGGCGTCATCGTCTTAGGTACACAGATAGAAGTGGTGGATGGACATCTGACGGGCCGTTTCAGCACTCCCAACTGCTATGGTCAGGAGAAGGTGAACCGTATTCTGGAGCGCTTCCCTGATCGTCAGTCCTATCACCTGATAGCCTATGGTGATAGTCGTGGCGACAAAGAGATGCTGGCCTTCGCTGACGAAGCGCATCTCATTTAAAATGGCATATTACTTTCCTTCGTACCACTGCTTGAGTACGTAGAAAGCGAGTTTCTTCTCACCCTTGTCGCTGAAGAGCCCCTTGCGGTTGTAGTAATCCTGAATATCTGGTAATACGCGACGGGGCGAACGGAAGTCCTTCAGGATCCAAGGGGTGGTTCCTGCCAGTCCGTCGATCTTGTCAAGCATAGCGGTATTCTCACGATAGAGGTTCTCCTGGAACTCCTCCGTCCAGCGCTGGTTCTTGGCGCCATGATAGCCATACTTCGCGCCACCTCCGAACTCACTGATGATGACGGGTTTGTCGTAAGGGATCTCCCAGGTCATCTTCGGCGCATCGTTCACGTCACGATACCAACCGATATACTGGTTGAAGCTCACCACATCCACATACTCGTTCATATTGTCCTGCGGGCGATTCTTGAAGTTGGAAGCCGATGTAACCTCCATCGCCAGAGAGATGAGGCGTGAGCTGTCGCGCGAACGAGCGTGCTTAGCCAACCGACTCAGGAAATGGTCGCGTGCGGGCGAATGGGGCGTCTCGTTGGCAATGCTCCAGATGATGACATTGGCGCGGTTCTGATCACGCAGAATC